>ENA-OUQS01000089-OUQS01000089.1-human-metagenome-genome-assembly--contig:-NODE-89-length-117475-cov-84.431724_pt1 | contig 117475 bp, 118 predicted proteins | sample MGYA00248463_ERZ548848 | MGnify/ENA primary metagenome ERZ548848 (study PRJEB26491, sample SAMN04978192) | human metagenome | host: Homo sapiens | study: EMG produced TPA metagenomics assembly of the... | reverse complement strand
ATATTAAGGACTTGTGAATTAGTGAATTACAAACATAAAAACGCTCTTTTTTTCTGTTTTTCGGTGTAGGATGCAACTTTCCTACATCTTCCTACACACCTTCCTACACCACCTATCTATTTGATAACCAGATAAAAATAATAGCGGGTGTAGGATGTAGGAAATATTGATATAAACTCGACAATATGAGTTTTCCTTTCAGCGATTATCTTTTTATGAAAGAGCAGTGACGAAATTCCAGAGAATCTTATTTTCTAAGCATTACTAAAATATACTAATGTGTAAATTTTGAGTAAAACTAGTGCAGGGCTGAAAGGAATATTGTATCTTTATCCCTCAAAAATAGAATAGAATAGATTATGGCAGAAAATGTAAAGCTCGCAGAGAATGTGATACTGGTGGACGTAGCATACTTTAATGACGTAGTTAAAGATCTGAAGAGATATTTTGAGTTGCAGCTGGGACGTCCGTTGCAGAATATTTATGTAGAAGAGTGGGCTTCTTATCTGGCACTCGACTCCGGTGTTCGTGATAAGGATAATAACATAGAAGTACTTTTTGTACATGACAGTCAGACCAATAAGTTGCTTCACTGCGATCCGTCTGATTTGAATAAAGATTTGAACGGGGTGGGCTATACAAATCAGTTAGGTGAGTTTACATTTACTTCTGTATCTTCTGAAGGATTGGTTCCACGGGCAAATCTCTATCTTGATCTGCTGAATATAGCACTTAACTCTGCCGATGTTAAACGGCTTATACTGGTTCCGTTTATTGATGATTACGGTGCTAAATTAATGGAAGTTTTGGATGAGTATTTAAGAAATGCTGATACTGAAAACTCAAAAGGATTGTTTCTTTTCAATATGGATGAACCTGCGCATCCCCTTGGTTGCAAATGGGATTTACTGGGTTACTCCATGATGCGTGCATTGGGCATCAAGGCCGAAGAACTTGAATAATACCTGTTACTTATCACTAATCGCTAACCTTTAATCACTAATTCCCGTGTCTGATTTTCGTTTAAAAGTATTTCAGTCTGTAGCGAAGAACCTGAGTTTCACGAAAGCTTCGCAAGAGTTGTTTGTCAGTCAGCCTGCCATAACAAAGCATATACAAGAGTTGGAAAGCACTTATCAGGCGCGTTTGTTTGACAGGCAAGGTAGCAAGATTAGTTTGACCGAAGCGGGAAAGTTACTTTTGGAACATTGTGGCCGTATTCTGGAAGATTATAAGCGATTGGAATATGAGATGCATTTGCTGCATAATGAATATACCGGAGAATTGCGTCTGGGTGCCAGTACTACCATTGCCCAATATGTTTTACCTCCATTGCTTGCCAGCTTCATCAAAAAGTTTCCGCAAGTAAATCTTTCATTGATGAACGGCAATTCACGTGAGATAGAAGCGGCTTTGCAGGAACACCGCATAGATCTTGGGTTAGTGGAAGGTGTTTTCCGGTTACCAAATTTGAAATATACTACTTTTTTGGAGGATGAACTGGTGGCTGTGACACGTACGGGAAGTAAACTACAGGTAGGTGAAGAAATTACTCCCGAAGAGTTGCTTCATATTCCTTTAGTGCTTCGTGAAAGAGGATCGGGCACTTTGGATGTCTTTGAGAAGGCATTGCAACAGCATAATATAAAGTTATCGTCTCTTCAGGTATTAATGTATCTGGGTAGTACGGAAAGTATCAAACTTTTCCTGGAACATACTGACTGCATGGGGATCGTTTCCATTCGTTCTATCACCCGTGAACTCTATGCCGGACAACTGCGTGTCATTGAGATAAAAGACATGGTTATGCTTCGTGATTTTAGTTTTGCCCAACCTCAGGGACAGGAGAGCGGGCTTTCCCAGGTCTTTATGCAGTTTGCTGCACATCATAACCATAAGTTATAGCGTATAAACAGATACAATTGGTGTATATAGGTAAAGAAGCCTACCTTTGCACCCGGAAATCAGAAATAATATAAATATTGATATACAAGAAAAATTATGGCTTCAATTCAAACAGCGAGTGTAAACACTCTGGCGTATCTTCAACGGAAGAACAAAATTACTTATGTGTCTTTAGTGGTGCTTTTATCAATCTTCTTATTATTGGATTATATCCCTGGTTATTCTACTTGGGTGACACCTCCTGTCGCTCTGTTCCTGGGATTGATTTTTGCTTTGTCAAGCGGGCAGGCACATCCGAAGTTTAATAAGAAAGTATCCAAATATCTTTTGCAGTATTCAGTGGTGGGATTGGGATTCGGTATGAATCTTCAGGCATCTTTAGCCTCGGGTAAAGAAGGAATGGAGTTCACTGTTATTTCAGTAGTGGGTACTATGCTTATCGGTTGGTTCATCGGGCGTAAATTCCTGAAGGTAGACCGTGATACTTCTTACCTCATTAGTTCCGGTACAGCTATCTGTGGTGGTAGTGCTATTGCGGCGGTAGGTCCTGTGTTGCGGGCAAAAGATACGGAGATGTCTGTAGCGCTGGGTACCATCTTTATTCTGAATGCTATTGCACTGTTTATCTTTCCGGTAATTGGCCATGCTTTAGATATGAGTCAGCAAGAATTCGGAACATGGGCGGCAATTGCTATACACGATACCAGTTCGGTAGTGGGTGCCGGTGCGGCTTATGGTGAAGAAGCTTTGCAAATTGCTACGACCATTAAATTGACACGTGCCTTGTGGATTATTCCTTTGGCTTTGATTACTTCTTTTGTATTCAAGAGTAAAGGACAGAAGATAAGTATCCCTTGGTTTATTTTCTTCTTTATTCTGGCTATGGTATTCAATACATATGTATTAAATTCATCGGAAACCGGTATTATGATAGGAGAGGGAATTAACAGTCTGGCCAGAAAGACACTGACTATCACTTTGTTCTTTATCGGTGCTTCCCTTTCACGTGATGTATTGAAGGCAGTGGGCATCAAACCACTTATTCAAGGTGTGTTGTTGTGGGTTACAATTAGCGTAAGCACGCTGGCGTATATTTATTGGTTCTAAAGAAAACACTTATTAATATAAGGTATGCGGCAGAAGAAAATTTCTTTTGCCGCATTTTTGTATAAAATTCATTTTCTTTGTAACAAACTTCTGTCTCTTTACGTCTAATCAATAGATACAACCAATAAACAGGATTGAGATACAGAAAAAGCCCATGGATGCTGAAAGTTTTAAAAATGAGTTTCTGCCCTACCACCGCAAGCTGTACAGTGTAGCCTATCGGCTGCTTGAGAATGCGGCAGATGCGGAGGACCTGGTTCAGGAAGCCTATCTGAAGCTATGGGATAAGCGGGAAGGATTGATGGTTATCAGCAACCCGGAAGCGTTCAGTGTCACTTTGGTAAAGAATATGTGCTTTGATTTGCTTCGTTCAGGGAAGTATGTCTTATCCAGGCAAACTGTGGAATTGACTGCTGTGCAGGATATTTCTCAAGCTGATAATCTGGAGGTACGTGACGAGGTAAGGCAAGTAAAAGATATCATTGCCCACTTGCCCGAACAGCAGCAGCGGATTGTGAACTTGCGTGATGTCAAAGGCTGTTCTTACGAAGAGATAGAACAAGTGACCGGGTTGAACTCTACAAATATCCGTGTACTGCTGTCCCGGGCGAGGAAAAGAATACGTGAGGAATTTAATAAATGGAATAACTATGAAAGTCGAGGAAATTGAAAGGCTGCTCGCCGAGTTTTATGAGGGGAACACTACCGAGAGCCAGGAAGAGGCGTTGAGAGATTATTTCAGAACAACGGAAGTGCCCGAACATCTGCAAAAGGATAAAGAAATTTTTCTTAGCCTTAACCAGGGTGCAGATAGAGATGTGGAAGTTCCTGCGGGCTTGGGGGATAAACTGAGCCGGCTGATTGATGAAAAGGCTGAAGAAGAACAACGTTTCTTCCGGCCTAACAAATCCAGACGTAACTGGCGCTGGATTGGGAGTGTTGCAGCAACCATACTGGTAATTATAGGCATCGGATATGGTGTGGAAAATCTGGGAAAAGATGTGTGTCCGCCCACACCGCAGGATACATTCTCTGATCCGGAAGAAGCTTATCAGGTTTTGCAAGCCACTTTGATTGAAGTTTCCACTAATCTGAACCAAGGCATTGCCCAGGTGAAGGAAACGCAAATGGATATGAAAAAAGTTAATCAGGAAGTAAAAAAAGAAATGCAAAGATAAACGATTATGAAACTCAACAAGATTTTATTGGCAGGTGTGCTGCTGATGCTCCCCCTGCTCTGCCAGGCGCAGAAAAATATATTCAATACGTATAATGATATGAAAGGGGTTTCCTCTGTTTATATCTCAAAAGCGATGATTGAAATGAACCCCAATCTTTTCACGAAGGATATCTATATTGGGAAAGTATCCGGTAAGCTGGAAAGCGTACAGATCGTTTCTACAATGGATAATAATATCAAGAAGGATTTGCGGAAAGATTTGCGTACACTGGTACAGTCGTCCAAATATGAGCTGTTGATGAAGCAGAAAGGGAATGTATCCAGTTCCGAATTCTATATTAATAGGAAAGGGGATAAGGTGAAGGAACTGATTATGATTATAGACGGCGCTGCTAACTTGAAGTTCGTTTATCTGGAAGGAGAAATGACTTTGAAAGATATTCAGAATATCATGATGTATCAAAATACCAGTATGAATGTGGGAGGGAATGTATATCGTATCGTAGACGGTACTCTTGATTTGGCGGATTTGGGCGTTTTGGACGGTTTGAAAGGATTGGAAAGCTTACAGGGCTTAGAAGGTTTGAAGAGTCTGGAAAGCTTGAAAAGTCTGGAAAGCCTGAAAGGATTAAAGAATTTGAAAGACTTAGGTAAACTAAAAGATAGCGAATATTTAAAGAAACAGATGGATGCCGATTCCTGGAAACGTTTTGAGGAGAGCATGGAGATGCTGGAAAAACGCTTGGAAGACTTGGAATGAGGCTGTCTGCTGATAGGTGTAAATAGTTTGTTGAGAAAGGGGAACCGATTCCGGTTCCCCTTTTGTTATGAGTGAAAATTTGATTACTTGTCTTTTCTTAAAGCTTCGAAAATCAATCCTTCCAATTCTTCTGCCAATTCCGGATTGTCAGCGATAACTTGTTTGGCTGCGTCGCGGCCTTGGGCTATCTTGGTATCATTGTAGCTAAACCAGGAACCACTCTTTTTGACGATACCCAGTTCGGCACCCAAGTCAATGATTTCTCCGGCACGGGAAATGCCTTCTCCGAACATGATATCAAATTCTGCTCTGCGGAAAGGAGGTGCCACTTTGTTCTTTACCACTTTTACTTTAGTCTGTTTACCCAGCACTTCGTCACCATTCTTGATAGCCTGGCTTCCGCGGATATCAAGGCGTACGGAAGCGTAGAATTTCAGAGCGTTACCACCAGTGGTTGTTTCTGGATTACCGAACATTACACCGATCTTTTCGCGCAACTGGTTGATAAAGATACATGTGGTGCGTGTCTTACTCACGGCTGCCGTAAGTTTACGCAATGCTTGAGACATCAGACGTGCCTGCAAACCTACTTTATTATCCCCCATGTCGCCTTCGATTTCGGCTTTTGGAGTCAAAGCGGCAACAGAGTCCACAACGATGATGTCGATTGCAGAAGAACGGATCAGCTGTTCTGCAATTTCCAATGCTTGTTCTCCGTTATCCGGTTGAGAAATCAACAGGTTGTCTACATCTACCCCCAGTTTGGCCGCATAGAAACGGTCGAAGGCGTGTTCAGCATCAATAAACGCGGCGATACCACCTGCTTTTTGTGCTTCAGCAATGGCATGGATAGCCAGAGTTGTTTTACCGGAAGATTCCGGGCCATAAATCTCGATGATACGTCCGCGGGGATAGCCGCCAACGCCCAGTGCTACGTTCAGTCCGATAGAGCCTGAGGGGATTACTTCTACTTGTTCAACGCTTTCATCTCCCATTTTCATGATAGAACCTTTGCCGAAGCTCTTTTCTATCTTGTCCATAGCTGCCTGTAACGCTTTCAGCTTTTCGCTTGATGCCATATTGTTTTCGTTTTCAAAATTAAGTTCGTCTTTCTTTGCCATATACTTGCTGTTATTAGAGTTGACAAGCTAATAAGATATCAATTGATAATGAACTGACTTTTTATCTGTTTGTCAACTTGTCTTCTTGTTGATTATAATATTTGTGCGGCGTGGTCTTTGGTTTTCACCTCCTTGGGGGTGATGATTCTCTCTATCACTCCTTCTTCATTGATAATGAAAGTGGTGCGGAAGGTTCCCATATATTTACGTCCGTACATACTTTTTTCTCCCCAAACACCGAATTGCTCCACGAGTTTCTTATCCGTATCTGCAATCAGCGGGAAAGGTAAGTTGTTTTTCTCAATAAATTTTTGGTGCGACTTTTCATTATCTACGCTTACGCCAATCACTTCGTAGCCGGCTTTGCGTAATTCTGAATAATTATCGCGCAGGTTGCAGGCTTGTGCCGTACATCCTGAAGTCATATCTTTGGGATAGAAATAAAGAACTATCTTCTTTCCTTTATAATCGCTGAGGCGGATTTCTTCGCCTTTTTCATTGATGCCCAATACTTCGGGCGCTTTATCTCCAACTTGCATAATCTATAATTAAATTAAAAATGAAGAATTATACTTCCAAATCTTTATCAAACACTTCATGCCAAGGCAATCCCTGTTTGTTCAACTGTTCCATGAACGGGTCCGGATTAAACTCTTCCACATTCCATACTCCCGGTTTCTTCCACAATCCTTTGAGGAACATCATGGCACCTATCATGGCAGGAACTCCTGTTGTATAGCTTACACCCTGCATACCTGTTTCCTTGTAGGCTTCCTGGTGGCTACAATTATTGTAAACGTAGTAGGTGCGTTCTTTACCGTCTTTCAATCCCCGGATGCGGCAGCCAATGGAAGTTTCTCCTTCATAATTTTCGCCCAGATCCTGCGGGTTAGGCAATACGGCTTTCAGGAATTGCAGCGGAACGATTTTCACCCCGTTGTAATCCACTTCATCGATACGAGCCATACCGATGTTCTGGATTACTCGCAGGTGAGTCAGGTATTCCTGACCGAAAGTCATCCAGAAACGTGCACGCTTGATGGTAGGGAAGTTTTTCACCAAAGATTCCAATTCTTCGTGATATAACAGATAGGAATCACGTGGTCCGATATTCGGATAAGTCAGGTCCTTATGGATTTCCAACGGTTGGGTAGTTACCCATTGGCCATTCTCATAGTAACGTCCGTTCTGCGTGATTTCACGAATATTGATTTCCGGATTGAAGTTCGTTGCAAATGCCTTATGATGATTACCTGCGTTGCAATCTACGATATCCAGATATTGCATTTCATCGAAATAATGTTTGGCAGCATATGCAGTGTAAATACCACTTACCCCCGGATCGAAGCCGCAACCAAGGATGGCGGTCAGTCCGGCATCCTCAAAACGTTTCTTATATGCCCATTGCCAGCTGTATTCAAAGTGAGCCACATCTTTCGGCTCATAGTTGGCAGTGTCCAGATAGTTGACTCCGCTTTTAAGACAAGCTTCCATAATGGTAAGATCCTGATAGGGAAGTGCTACGTTTATGACGATTTCGGGTTTGAAGCTATTAAAGAGAGCAACCAGTTCATCCACATTGTCGGCATCTACCTGTGCGGTCTGGATGTTAGGGTTACCGATTGCTTTTACGATAGCGTCGCATTTGGACTTTGTGCGGCTGGCAATCATGATCTCAGTGAATACATCCGGATTTTGAGCCACCTTGTGCGCAACGACGGTACCTACACCGCCTGCACCGATAATAAGAACTTTACCCATTTCTTTTAATAACAAATTACGAGTTACAAATTATAAATTATCCTTCTTTTTTATTGGTGAGCAAATATAGGATTTAATTCGCAGATAAACATTAAAATCCTACTAAATACTTTTTATAAAAAGCTTCTATTTCTAAACAAACTGCTTGTATTTGGGTTATTTTGTATATATTTGCCCCGCGAAAATTAACTTAAACAACGAATAACAATGAAGAAAGTAATAGTTTCTCTTTGTATGGCAGGAGCTTTGATAGCTCTGTCATCTTGTCGCTCTTCCAAAGATGCTGCGACATTATCTTCCATCAATGGTGAATGGAATATTATTGAAATAAACGGCGCTGCCGTAGTGCCTGCTCCCAATCAGGAATTCCCTTTTATCGGTTTTGATACGAATACCGGAAAAGTATTCGGTAACAGCGGTTGTAATCGTATGATGGGTTCGTTCGATGTGAACGCTAAACCCGGTACAATTGATCTCGGAGCTATGGCAAGTACGCGTATGGCTTGTCCGGATATGACGCTGGAACAAAACGTGTTGTCTGCTTTGGGACAAGTGAAGAAGTATAAAAAGTTAGGTAAGGAGAACATCGCTTTGTGCGGTTCATCCAATCGTCCTATTATTGTATTACAAAAGAAAGCTCCTACAGTGAAACTATCAGATTTGAGTGGTAAGTGGATTATTTCCGAAGCCGGTGGTCAGTCCATTCCCGAAGGTATGGAGAAACAGCCGTTTATTGAGTTCAATCTTTCTGAAAAGAGAATACACGGCAATGCCGGTTGTAATCTTATTAATGGCGGATTTGTTGCAGACAACGAGAACAGTTCTGCAATTTCTTTCCCGCAACTTATCAGCACTATGATGGCTTGTCCGGATATGGAAGTAGAAGGTCGTGTGATGAAAGCACTGAATGAAGTGAAGTCTTTCGGTAAACTGGCCGGTGGTGGCATCGGACTTTATGATGCGGATAATACACTGGTGATGGTACTGGTAAAGAAGTAATCCAGATAATTCAGAATATAGAAAAACAGGATGTCAATATCAATTGGCATCCTGTTTTTTTGCTTTAATGAGATACTGCTTTCAAACCGATAATCGAACCTATCAGCGTTGCAATAAAAAATAACCTCCATATAGTGGAAGGTTCCTTGAAAATCAGTATGCCCGCCAATACGGTTCCTACCGCACCTATTCCTGTCCATACAGCATAAGCCGTACCAATAGGCAGGGCTTGCGTTGCCTTTATCAGCAAAAACATGCTGATACTCATCGAAATAATGAAACCGGTGAACCACCAGTACATTTCACTGCCGGTTGTTTCTTTAACCTTGCCCATACAGGAGGTAAACGCTACTTCGAACAATCCGGCCACAATCAAATATATCCAACTCATAACTTTTATTTTTTGTGTGCAAAGTTCATGAATTGGTTTGACTTCTTATTTAACAAATGATAAAAAGTGATTTATCTGAATTTTGCCCGAATACGGCTTAAACTGACCTGTGTAATACCAAGATAGGAAGCGATATAGCCTAATTGTACTCTTTGCAAAAGATCCGGAGTATGATTCATCAGGTCTCTATAACGTTCCAGGGATGTCTTGAACTGTCGGCCGATAAACCTTTCTTCTGTTTTGAGCAATTCCTTTTCTGCAAATTCTCTTCCCCAGTTGGCGATGTGTATATCCTTGCAGAATAATTCATGTAAGGCTCGTTTCCTGACTTCATATAGTTCACATTCTTCCAGAAGTTCTATATTTTCATAGCCTCTTTGGTTGGATACATAGCTTTTCATGGATACCACCGTATCGCCTTCGCGTCCGAACCAGAATGTTATTTCGTTGTCGGCTAACTCGGTATAGGCACGTACAATGCCTTTCTTGATGAAGTATACTTTGGTTTCTACTTTGTCCGCCCTGAATAGGATATGTCCTTTGGGGTGAGTGACTTCAGAGATGATCTCCTTCAGCGCATTCTTTGACGGCTCCGGCAGCTTGCCTATATTATCGATAATCTGATCTAAATCCATGTTGAGTATTGTATTATGTATCTTTCTTATGGTATTTGCACGGCATTATCTCCGTACTATCTCCGTGCTATCTCCGTACCGCCTCTGTATCTGCTTCGTACCATCTCCATAGTTATAGGTATAGGTTTGGTACGGAGTAGATACGGAGCAGATACGGAGCTGACAGATTGTGAAGCATAGATTCTGAAAAGGGAATGGATGTATTGGGATGATTTATTTCCTTCTCTTCAGCCCTGCCCGTATTCTGCTCAAAGATTGTGGTGTAATATATAAATACGATGCTAAATGTTTTAACGGAACATATTGCAACAGTTCCGGATTTTCTTCCATCAAGGTCAGATAACGCTCTTTGGCACTTGGGGTACCGTATGCCAATGTGTAGCTATCAATAAATAAAATTTCCTGTTCAAAGATTTTTCGGCCGAAGTTGGATAACTCTATAGAACTATTGAATAGTTCTTCTAAATCCGGTTTGGCAATACCATAGGCAATACTTTCATTTACAGATTCAATATTCACTTGTGAAACTTCATTATTGACATATCCCCAGGAGGAAAAAGCTATTTCTCCTGTTCCGGCAAACCAGAGGGAACTTTCAGTGCCGTCTATCATATAATAAGCACGCCAGATACCCTTTTTCAAGATGTAGAAGTTACTGTTACGTTCTCCTTCTTTCACAATGGATTCCCCTTTACCGAAATGATATTCTGTCATGTGTGACAAAAGTTCATGCAGGCTTTTTTCCGGGAGTCTGTATCTTTGGCAGAATTTCTTTATCATCATTTCCATGCTGCAAAGATACTATATTTTTTTTGTGCTTTCTTTTTGCTTTTATATAAATAGTAAGTATGAAAAGGGTGGTCAGTAGCTCAGCCAGAGGGGTTGCCAACCAGATACCCGGATTACCAAAGAGTAGGGGAAGTCCGAAGAAGCACGCTGTCAGCAGGATGAAACCACGCAACAGGGTAATGATAGTGGCATAACGAGCCCGTTCCACACTTTGAAAATATCCGATGGAAACGATATTGACAGCGAAGAAAATAAAGCCGGTGGCATATAGAGGAAGTCCTTTGCTGGCTATTTCATAGGCCGGATAATTGCGGTCGATGAACATGGAAACAATCTCCGAACTGAAAAAGATGGTGACCAGAGCGAAGACAGTACCACAGCCGATGGCTGTTTTCAGCGCCAATAAATAGGCACGACGTACGCGGGTTTCTTCATGAAGTCCGTGATTGTAACTGATAATGGGTTGAGCGGATTGTGCAATGGCGTTGTACACCATAAATATAATAGGGAAGAAGTAACATGCAATGCTGAATGCAGCTACACCTTCTTCTTGTAAATAATGTATAAACACGATGTTTCCGACAAACATCATGCAGGCAATAGCTACTTCACACAGAAAAGCAGAAGACCCTAGCCGGCACATATAACCTATATTACGACGCGTCAGTTGCATGCTTTTGCGAGTGAATTTTACGGGGTAAAAGCGTAGAGCGCATTTGCGGCGGGAGAGGTAGATGATTATCATCAATGCTCCCACCGTAGTACCGATGGCACTGGCAATAGCTGCACCGAACATGCCCCAACCGAAAGGAAAGATGAACAGGTAATCGAGAATGATATTCAGGACGGCAGCTACTATATTGCACATCATGGCAAAGTTAGGTGACCCGTCCAGGCGCAGGAAGAACATCCCTGAGTTAAGCAGGGCGGTAAACACCGAGAACGGAACAAACCATACCATATACTCTACAGCCAGTGGAGTCAAACGCTCGGAACCGCCCAAAAGATGTACTACCTGTGGGGCGAACGAACAGAATAGCGTGGAGGTACCTATCAACAACAATGAAGATACAACTATAGACTGAGTAATATTGATGCGGGCAGCTTTTACTTTTCCATGTGACAAGTGGATGGAGGCTACAACAGATGCTCCTACACCAAACATCAGTCCGATGCCCGTAGAGAATAACCATAATGGCGCCACTATATTTACTGCTGCAAGTGCATCACTGCCAATACCTTTTCCTACGAATATTCCATCCGTAATGACAAATAATGCGGAAAATATCATTCCCAGTACAGTAGGGAGTAATAATTTGCGGAACAATGCCGCGATGTCTGTGTTTTTAAAATCAATGCTATCTCTTTCCATAATTATATTTAGTTACGAGCTACAAGCTACGAGTTACGAGTGGCTGCGCTATGATGCCGAAAGGTACTCGTAGCTTGTAGCCTGTAGCTCGTAGCTTGTACTCTACTGCTTTTTCGTCGGCAAAATTACTGCTTTTATGTGGGAGGACGATTAACAAATGGTAATTTTCGACAGAAAAACAAAGAAGAATTCTGCCAAACTGACAGCCTTTCTGCCAACCTATAAAATTACAACCTCCCTGAACATTTTGGCACGACGTTTGTCTTTTTATTGGCGTCTGCTGCTGATGCAGGCGACCGAAACTTGAATAATAACAAATAAAATATTAAAGATCATGGGAAAAATTATTGGTATTGACTTAGGAACTACAAACTCTTGCGTTGCTGTATTTGAAGGTAACGAACCTGTAGTAATTGCAAACAGTGAAGGAAAACGCACTACTCCGTCTATCGTAGCATTCGTTGACGGCGGTGAGCGTAAAGTGGGTGACCCTGCAAAACGTCAGGCTATCACGAACCCGACAAGAACCGTATCTTCAATCAAACGTTTCATGGGTGAAACTTGGGATCAGGTACAGAAAGAAGTTGCCCGTATGCCATATAAGGTTGTAAAGGGTGATAACAACATGCCGCGTGTAGATATCGACGGACGTCTGTATACTCCGCAGGAAATTTCAGCTATGATTCTTCAGAAAATGAAGAAGACTGCTGAGGACTATTTGGGACAAGAAATTACGGAAGCAGTTATTACTGTTCCGGCTTACTTCTCCGATTCTCAACGTCAGGCTACAAAAGAAGCCGGTCAGATTGCCGGTCTGGAAGTGAAACGTATCGTAAACGAACCGACAGCTGCTGCTTTGGCTTACGGTATCGATAAAGCGAACAAAGATATGAAGGTTGCCGTATTCGACCTTGGTGGTGGTACATTCGATATCTCTATCCTGGAATTCGGTGGCGGTGTATTCGAAGTATTGTCAACAAACGGTGATACTCACCTGGGTGGTGATGACTTCGACCAGGTAATCATCACTTGGTTGGTAGATGAATTCAAGAATGATGAAGGCGCTGACCTGACTCAGGATCCGATGGCTATGCAACGTCTGAAGGAAGCTGCTGAAAAAGCTAAGATTGAATTGTCTTCTTCTACAAGTACTGAAATCAACTTGCCATACATTATGCCGGTAGGTGGTGTGCCTAAGCACTTGGTGAAGACTTTGACTCGTGCTAAGTTCGAAGCTCTGGCTCACACTTTGATTCAGGCTTGTCTGGAACCGTGTAAGAAGGCTATGTCTGATGCTGGTTTGAACAATGCTGATATTGACGAGGTAATCCTTGTAGGTGGTTCTTCACGTATACCGGCCGTACAGAAACTGGTTGAAGATTTCTTCGGTAAAGCTCCTTCTAAAGGTGTGAATCCGGATGAAGTAGTAGCCGTAGGTGCTGCCGTACAAGGTGCTGTGTTGACGGATGAAATCAAAGGTGTGGTATTGCTGGATGTTACTCCGCTGTCTATGGGTATCGAAACTCTGGGTGGTGTAATGACAAAGTTGATTGACGCTAACACTACTATTCCGTGCAAGAAGAGCGAAACATTCTCTACTGCTGCTGATAACCAGAGTGAAGTAACGATCCACGTATTGCAAGGCGAGCGTCCGATGGCTGCTCAGAATAAGTCAATCGGTCAGTTTAACCTGTCAGGTATTGCTCCGGCTCGTCGTGGTGTTCCTCAGATTGAGGTAACGTTCGATATTGATGCTAACGGTATCTTGAAGGTGTCTGCCAAGGATAAGGCTACCGGTAAGGAACAGGCTATCCGTATCGAGGCGTCCAGCGGTTTGAGTAAAGAAGAAATTGAAAAGATGAAAGCTGAAGCTGAAGCTAATGCAGAAGCTGATAAGAAAGAGCGTGAAAAGATTGACAAGCTGAATCAGGCTGACTCAATGATCTTCACAACTGAAAATCAGTTGAAGGAATTGGGAGACAAGTTGCCGGCTGATAAGAAAGCTCCGATTGAAGCTGCTTTGCAGAAACTGAAAGATGCTCATAAAGCACAGGATTTGGCTGCTGTTGATACTGCTATGGCAGAATTGAATACTGCATTCCAGGCTGCAAGTGCTGAAATGTATGCACAAAGTGGTGCTCAAGGTGGTGCACAGGCTGGTCCTGATATGAATGCCGGACAAGCTGGCGGTGCTCAGGATAGTGGTAAGCATGGTGATAATGTGCAGGATGCAGATTTCGAAGAAGTCAAGTAAAATTGATAAATAAACGATTAAGATATCAAAAGAAAGAGCTGTAAGTTAATAACTTATGGCTCTTTCTGTGTTTAGAGGGTGTTTGTTTATTATGATATATTTATCAATGTTTAGCTTATATTTGGCACGTATTTGGCACGCGTCTTAATTGGTGAAATTGTGCGTCTTAATCGCCCTTATTTCGCCTTAGTACTAAATTTTAAACAATAATTAACGTATGGCAGCGACTTTAGTGTTAGTACCAAAGGTTTGTGAGCATTGTGCTAAGCCTTTCATGGCAAAGACGGTTACAACCCGTTTTTGTAGTAAGGAATGTAATAACAAAGATATTAAAGGAAGAAAAAAGAAGGAAGAGGAAAAGAAAAGGATTAAATTAGCTATTGAGAAAAAGAAGGATTCTTTTATTGATATTCAAGCTAGACCTTTTATAAAGGTATCTGAAGCATCAAAACTTTTTGGAATTTCGGAGGATACTATTAGAAGAATGATACGCAAAGGAATAATTCCCGGTGTGAATTTCGGTGTACGTCTTACACGTGTGGATCGTGAATGCTTAGAAAGATTCTTCACTTCTGTAGATGTCCCCTATGAAGAAAGAACAGAATATGCACTGGAGGAATGTTATACCATTGGAGAGTGCCTAAAAAAGTATGATCTTGCAGAACATATATTAGAACGTATAATTTGTGGATATAATATTCCTAAAAAACAGGTTGGAAATTATGTTTACATACCAAAGATTGAAATAGATAGAGTAATGAATACCAAATTCTGAGATATATGAGGACACCTTTTTATTCTACAAAAGTATCGGTTAAGATACGTAAAAGCGAGACTATTGATAATTCTTGGAATGTATTTCTTGAATGTTATCCTGTTTTTGAAAAAGGCAGGGCATTGAGAAAAAGAATAGGTATCAATCGTTCTGTAACAACTGTTGAATTTGATAAGAAACATGTTAGCAGAACAAATAATGATGGTTCTGTTGGATACAGAGCTAAACGAGACAAGAATGGAATTATAGTTTGTAAGTCTGATAAAGATAAAGAAGTGATGATATACGCTGATAAACTTTGTAGTTTGAAGCAAGCTGAATATGATAGACTGATCTACGCTTCCGATGCTGACAAGAAATTGATGGATTTACAAAAAAAACAAAAGCGAATATTTATTGAATACTTTGATGAGTTAACAGCTACTCGTAGCAATAGTATTTTTGTGAACTGGCAATGTACTTCGCGGTATTTGAAGATATTCATGGGTGATGCTATTATAACTTTTGGAGATATAACAGATGAGTGGTGTCGTAATTTTCGATCATTTTTAATAGGAGCAAAGAGTTTTGCTAAGAATACGGACTATTTATCTTCAGGTTCTTCCAGTACTTATTTTTCTATATTTAAAGCAGCATTGAAGCAAGCCTTTGATGAAGGGTATTTTAGCGAGGATGTTGCATCCCGGCAGAAGAATATCCCTGTAAGGAATGCACAGAGGCAATTCTTATCTTTAGAGGAGCTGAATAAGTTGGTTGATACTCCATGTAAATTTCAGCCGATAATAAAGCGTGCGGCTATCTTTTCAGCACTTACGGGAATACGACATGTTGATATTAAAAAGATGCGTTGGGGAGATATCGTTAAGATGGATGATAGATATCAAGTTAATTTTAAACAAAAGAAAACAGGAGAGGTTAATTATCTTCCGATTTCGGAACAAGCTTATTTATTTTGCGGAGAACCAAAAAGTCCAGGTGATTTTGTTTTTGAGGGTTTGCCTGCTCCATCATGGATCTCTCGACCCTTGAAGCTTTGGATTAAATCTGCCGGTATAACTAGGAATATAACATTTCATTCATTCCGGCATACATTTGCTACTCTTCAGATAGAGAGCGGAACGAATTTGTATATTGTGAGTAAAATGTTGGGTCATACAAATATAAACACGACACAGATTTATGCTCATATAACAAACAAGGAGAAGTATAAAGCTGCAAATGCTATAGTTATTGATTTAAAGAATAATGTATTATGATAGAACATCAGTTAGGCTATTCTTCAGTTATATTTGAAAAAATGTATTATGGAGAGTTTATGGATTCAAAAGAGTGTGTTTTGAACTTGGAAAATACATTGAGCTTCTATAATGCTGATAATATAAGTGATATCGAATCTTTAATTTTCGAGTTTTTTAATGTAAAAGACTTTGATTTTAATGATTTGCTGCCTAGTCGTAAGGTAGAGACTCGTATTGCTTTAGAAAAGAAGAATGGCCAAACTGATAGTTATGATAACTATCATGATGTAACAAATAGAGTATTACCAAGTGAGAAGCATGTTGATTATACTCCGATAGCTGTGCCAAAACCTTTTCCAACAGTTTTGCTTGATAAAGACTCATTATCTGGTAGTGCCTTGGAAAGAACTGTGAAGTCTTTGTTGCAGTTGGAAAAAAAGCATATTCTAAAGTGCTTTATTCGTAATGCAGAAATCCGAAAAGATGATGTGGATACGAGGGTCATGATGGGGCCGTTTATGATGTCATTGCTGGACTATATACAATTTTCTTCAGGATTGATTGATGAATTGAAAAAAAAGGGTGATGGTGCAAGTATTATAAAATGGCAATTCGGGGATTATATTAAAAAAGAACGCTGGATTCCGGTTAAAGAATCTTTGTCGATATTTTATTATTTCAAACGACTTCTTTTTGAATTATATCAAGAACTTCTTCTTCTTTTTGGAAATATTATTAATAAAGATAATAAACGCAATTCATATTATGAACTGTATTCTACTTGCTTTGGAGGTGTACCATCAGAAAGTGAGATTGAATCGTATGATAGAGCTGCATTGCTTTTTCAAGCAGAACAGATTATATTGTTATATGATAAAACTAAGGCATTGTCCTTGTTGGGATTGATATATTCTTTTTATTCTAAGCATAGAAATGACAGACAGATTCAAAGTGCTATCTTGCGTTTGGAGAATCGCGTGTATTGGTCCCAAACGCAACGTTTTGTTGAATTATCTATGTTGGATGATTGGGATTACATTAATAGATGTTTGATGGGAATTAAAAATATATTGATTGAACAAATAAAGTGTGAGGTCAATCCTCGTAATGTAATTCATTTGCTGGATGAACTTAAGCGTGAGTTGGAAGATACTGGGTTTCTTTTTCTTCCTGGTTCTAAATTAGTTGATCTTGAGTTTTCGTTAGTTAGGAATCTTAATCGTTGGTTAGAAGAGCAATACTGCTTGTATAAAAACAGTGTTTCTGAATATTTGCCTGTAATCGACAACAAGAAATCCGTTAATATGCTTACTGAGGTAAAATCAGGATATAATTCTTCTGATATGAAGAAATCCGTGGATAATTTGCTTCAGTATATGTCTGGGACTAATAGGGAACATGATTTAATAATGATGCCTTCAGAGTATCAACATATGATTGAATGCTTCTATTATTTTATAGATTATGGATGTGCACCTCAATCTATGAAGGCGGTAGATTGTAGATTGAATATAGGTGTTATTTCATATACTCTTTATGTTTTATATAAGTTAATTTACCCAAATGATATGACTAAGAGAAAAGCTTGGTTATTATTTATATGTGACTTGTTTCGTATCTTGCCTTCTCCGGAAGAATTATCTCATAATTTTTCAAGAAGAAGTGAGGAGTTTCTTAATTTCTATTTTGCAGGTGATCGGCGGGAATTGCTGGATTATATCCGTAATCATTGATTTTCTTTTATATGTTAATGTCTAAAACGTAATTTGTTTGTTTATAAACAGAGGATTTCTTTAATATATCTATCTATATCTGAATGAAGTGTGAGGAAACGTTTGAGTATTATATGCTGCTGTGATTTATTTTAGTATTTTGTTATTCTATATGTGGCAAAGAAATAGGTGTTTATGTTTAATAAATACCTTAAATTTGTTGAGGACAGATTCCTCATATTGTCGTCATTAATTCTTCATATACTTTTGCTTAGGAAATTGATATCTGATAATCAGAATCATTAGTTGTAATAAATTGAAATTATTATATAAGCAATGTAATATGGAAAAAGAAAATTTCAAAGATTTATCTTTCAATGATGTGCCTAAGGCAGTTGAATTTCTTATTGACAAAGTCTTGATCATGAGTAAACAATTGGAGTCGGTTATTAATTTGGATATCCAAAAATCGAGTGACTCTTGGATGACGATTGAGGACTTGGCAAATTATTTACCAGATAAACCTGCTATTCCGACGATTTATGCTTGGGTAAATCAGAAGTTGATTCCTTATAGTAAAGTTGGAAAGCGACTATATTTTCTGAAGTCAGAGATTAATGAATGGTTAAAAAATGGACGACGTAAAACGGCTGCAGAAATAGCTTTGGAAGCATCTGTACGCTTTGAAGAAATGAAGAAATAATATATTTATATGGATAAATTCGAATATATTTTGTGCGAGCTGCCTGCACCTGTTGTTTCTACTTATCGTTATATAGACAGTCATCCTGGTGCAGGTTTCAATGATATAAAAAATGAAATGGGTTATAGTCTTATTTCTATTAAAAGATTTATTCGTACTTTAAAAAATGCCGGATTAATTATTGAAAAGCTTCCGGATAAGCTATTCTGTTCTGATATGAAATAGTTGTTAGAATATATGCAATACCAATGAATACTAATATTCTGTTATTTTTTTATTAGTATTTGTTGGTATTAAGTTGTTTGCCTAATTAGAATTGAATGGATATTGTATTTTGAGAAGCAAAAAATGTGATTGTAATCTATTGGATAATAGCTTTTTGAAAAAGATGAATATGACAAATGAAATAGTTCAGAAAAATATCGGGATTAATCCTAAATGCAACATCCTGAATAATATCATTTAAGAAGCTAAAATACTGCTGTCTTATAGTACCCTATCTGTGGCTGAAATAGTGGACAATCTCAATATAGAAAATCCATCATACTTTATACGCTTATTCCGTAATCAGATTAATCTTACCCCTTTAAAGTATCTAAGTTCGTAAAATTACTTTCAAAATGAGTAGTCTGGACTATGTAAACTACAGGCAAACAATGCTATAACTAGACGTTTAACGTCATTGGATCGCCGTGTTTTCGTCTGTTGGAACAGGTACCGGTTTAGAAGAGGAAAGTTTGCTCTATATTCCGCTTTTTCTTGCTATTTCACTACTCGGCATCCAAAGATACTAAAAGACATGGTTTTCTATCATTCAATCTATTACTCTTGTTTTTTCTCTCTCCTTTTACACTGCTTGTTTATGATGAATGGCGAGATTGGCAATTATGGCGAAGTATAATTTTTAAACCATAATATTGTTTGAAAAATTGTTTTGGCAATTTCGGCAATTCTGGCAATATTCGATTTTTTCTATGACTCCTAAAATAAATAGTCTTTTACTTTTTATTGATTTCGATATTTTATATGTAGATGAAAATTAGTCTGTAAATGTAGATTTATATTAAGTTTGATAGATGTATGATAATGATATTTCTCAAAATTAATTTTAAAAATAAGCATCTTTTATCTTTTTTACTTTTCCCCAGATAATAATCTCTTTTTCTTTGTCTGAAAATATGTGATTGATGATTATTACGTTTTCAAATAGAAAGAGTGGTGTTGGAAAGTCTAGCTTGTGTTTGGCGTTAGCTAATTACGTGGCTTCTAATAATATACCTGTAAAGGTGATTGATGTGGACCCACAACAATCTCTTTGTAAAACTCGTAAGCGAGATTTGGAAGTGTATAATATCACACCTCAATACGATATTTTGAAATATAATCTTTCGGAACAGTTAGATGAGTTTTCTAAACATGTTGATGAACTGAAGAAATCTGATGAATTTATTCTTTTTGATACTCCGGCTGGAATAAATAGCGACATTTTCATGTACTTGATCATGTTTTCTGATTATGTAATCGTGCCGTTCAAATTTGAAACATATTCTATTGATGCAACAGGGAGATATAGCATGGCTTTGAGAATGTTGGAGAAATTGTATCCTTTACAACAACGCTCTGTTATATACATACCTAATATGGTTGATACAAAAAGTGAAAATTACTCGTTATATAATAATGCTTCGGGTTGTGATTTAAAAATGGGAACCTACTTTGAAAATAAATCTCCTAATATTCCACTGCATAATTGTATGCAAATAAGAAATTCTCTTTTTCTTGCACCAGAAGCTTTGACTTGTGTTTCTTCTTGTTTTGAGTATTTGACCAAAGTAATATTGCACAGGTTATAATATGACTCATTTATCGAGATTTCTAGAATTTTGATGTAAGTGGCAATTGGAAAGGACTTGCTCTGATTTGAAAGAATTCGTATCTTTGCAACTGTAAATACATAGGCTATGTTAGAGGGAGATGAAGAATTATATAAAATAAAGGCTGTTGAAGAGTTCCGCAGGGAGAGACCCTATGGAATTAGGATAGATTATCAAGAAAAAAGCTATGCTTTATTTAATCGATTTTTCAATGAATTGGGATGTGAGAACTCTTTTGATGTAACGAAATTGAGAATGGAAAAGTGTTCTTATATAGAAGATTTATCTGTTGAGAAGGAAGAACAATTTTTTGAAAATAATCATATAGTTCAAGTTTATTATAATAACTCGTCAGATCCTTATAAAAATGGAGTACTGAACATGAAAAATCTACAAGTTTATAATCGGAAAATTCGAGATTTGTCGAATTTCATAGATAGAATTCTTTAATACAGTGGAGTGAATAAGGCTCAGGATTATGTGTGTTGTTTTTAGAGTGTTGCGTTATTGATTCGCTAAAATAAGCTGAACATCAATTTTATTGGTAAAGAGTAAATCAGGCGGAAAAATGAATTTACCCCGCCTGAAAATGATGATACTATTTTTTGTTTCCTCTTTTTATAATTGAAAGTATTTCTGCTGCTAAATCTTTGAAATCACTTGCACCGCCACTTTTGGGGGCATGTTCAAATACGTCAAGTCCTAAATTTCCAGCTATATTTAGATGCTCATTTCGTTTTATGATTGTATAAAATCTATTTTCATAAGCTTCTTCTGTTAATTTGCTTCGAATATCTCGGCTTGATTTCAAGCGATTTTCAAACATGGTTTGGAGAAAATAGTGAGGAGTATCGAGGTTGTTATTGTCCATAATACCAAATACACCTTCACCTGCGCCGCTTAGAGCATCTTGGCAGTTTATTGGTATAATTATTATATCAGCGGCTTTTGCTGCGTTTGCCATTAGGGCACTCATTCCCGGTTCACTATCAATTATAATAAAATCAAATTTATTTTGTATGTCGTTACATAAATCTTTCAATTTATCACTTGGTCTTTCACCTATATTCATGCTGTATAGAGAGGCGGATAATTCTGCTAGCCTAATGGTAGAGGGAATTAGAAACAAATTCTTTTTTATCATTAAAGGCCGAATCGGTATTTCGGGGTTAGCTAAATAATCCTCGATGGCACACCCTTCGTACTTACATATCCTGAGTTCTTCTTCTTCTCTACCCAGGTTTTCACAACGGTTCGTTAAATTGTGTTGGCTATCTAAGTCTATCATGCAGACCATTTCCTCTCTTTCAGCTAATGCCGCAGATAAATTCTGGACTGTCATCGTTTTTCCGACTCCTCCCTTGTTATTGATAATGGATATTGTTATTGCTTTCTTTTTCATATTGATAATTGTGTTATTGTTAACGAATTTGTATCTGTTATCTTTGCCTTATGCTGTCTATATATATACTATATACGTATATAGTATATTTAATTATATATAGAAATATGTATGTTGTAGATGTTTAATCCAGCTCTATATACGATTATTTTCCTTTAAGTCTTTCATTACCAGTTGGGTTAAGTATTGCTGCGCATTGATATTCATACTAGCTATATGAACTTTCATTGCTGTATATATGCTTTTAGGTAAGAATAATGAGTTTGGTTTAAGTTCTTCAAAATAGCCATTAGCAGTTCGAGCTAAGAATGAAGGCTTTCCTGTAGCTTTACAGACTATTGCTCCATAATCGTTCTCGGATACAATTTTATATCCTTTATTTATTAATTCTACTTTGAATGGATCTTTTTCTACTACTTGTGCAGAAGAAGCAAGTATGATTCCACTGTTATTTGATGTTGGAGGTATCGATTGTTGTTGGATAGATTCTGCTTTATTTGCAGATCTTCGATCAATAACCATACTTTTTTTGTTAGCCTTTTTAGGTGTTTGCATAAATTCTTATTTTAATTGTGATGCAAATATAATATTATTATGTAATAATAAAAAGTATATACTTAAATAATTATATTATATTAGTTCTTATATATGTATATAATTAAATAGTATAGAAACGTATATAACGTATAAGTGTATAAATGAATAATTGTATATAAGTATATACGTAAATACTAATAAATATGATAAGTGCCATGCTGCCAAATACCCCTTTTTCAAACCGTTCATTAAACCAATTGTCAATCGGCTGCCCGTTGATACAAGAAAGTTTAATCTGTTAGTTTTATGATAAAATTGCTTAGTTTAAATAATTGAGTTGATGACAGTAGTGTTAATCAGTACAAAAGCCGGCTTGACAACCCGAGCCTGTTCCATAAAAAAAATCGAGCTGTACAGGAAGCTTCTTTATTTGCCAAAGGTTCATTTTGCTTTTGAATGTATTCCCTTGCATATCTTCCATTATTCCTGCCCAAGACATAACTGGTGGAGAGGTCTCAAAGTTCTTTCTTAACTGTTCTTCGGCTTTCCAAAAACAATTCAAGCAATTTGAATCTTTAGGGAAATCGATACCTCTTCCTTCCCAATATTGTTTAATTTGATAATGAGTGATTTTATTCTCTATTAAGGGGAATTCACCAATACGCCATTGGACTTCTTTCCAACGGTTCAACCAACGGCATGATTTATCTTGCCATTCGCATTTATACGCAAGCTTAAACCAATTATTAAGTCTTTCTGCACGTTCTGCTTCGTCGTATCTATATCCAATCCGCATTTTTACCGGCAATTCATGATATTTATAAAGATATTCAAAAATCGGATTCATTTTTAATATCGTAGTACAAAAACGTTTTGCTTGGTTGGGTATTGCTTTTTTTATTTTAATCATTTCCTCCCAACCAATGCCACGTAGCCATACAATTTCTCGTCCGATTTGCTGTTCAAGATTAAACATCACTTTTAGTACCTTGGGATCTTCAGAGGTTGCTACGAATTCAGGATAATGACTACAGTATTTTTGCAGTTTATCATTGACCATTTGAATTATTTTTTTGTCAATGTCTCTACCGGCATTGTGGGAGTCTATGCAACAGAGAGCGAAAATTTCGATGTCTGCCGGGTAGTTCATTGCTATGTAGGATGAAGTTTTTCCGCCAGATAAGCTATTTACAGTTTTCATGTTGTTTCTGATATTTAGTTATTTATATAGTGAGTTAATCAAATTTGCTTTTATTTATTTTCCCTATTGTTTATTCTTTGGAAATATACTTTTTTTACTGCCTTGGGAATTGCTTTGTTTTTCATTTAAAAAGGCTATGGAGAATACTCTTTTCTATTTTGAGAAAAGGAAGATTGTTCATAGAGAACTTTAAGTGTTTTTTATTAATGAATAAAGACAAAGCAATTTATTTTGCGGGAAAAAACAGTCTATTTCAAAGAATGGATGGTGTCTATTAATAGAGTGGAGAGGTTTTATGATTTTATAGAAATATGACTTTTGATGAAATTTATGAAAAGGGAAGGTTATCTTGTTACAAGAGGCAGTCTTATTTATTACCTTAGATTATCTACACCAGTCATCCATTGTCAGGGAGGTATTTAAGGAGATGGCTCTACTATTCAGGACCGGTAGGAATTACGTCAAATGACCAGCATAATGATCGTGGAAATTTAACGCTGTATAAAGGAACGACAGAGCAAAAGTATATATACTGTAAAACGGATATGTGCATGTAAACTGAGTAGTAGGGCTATTTGCAAATTTCGATTCACTTTACTGTTTACATAAGAATCCGGATAGTTGCCGGTTATAGTCAGCAGAGTCCAATTAGAAGGGAGGTTAATCGGGCTCTGCTTATTGTTTCCTTGTTTTTACATCATTCGGTTACCTATTAGGTTCTTCGTAAATTCCACAGTTTATGTTAGTTTACATCATGAGAGAAATGTTGTGTTGACTTTCTCGTTTCCTTCGGTGGGGGTATAATAAATGGTCATGTGTTTTTGGATGTCTATACATATTATATTTCATTTTTGGTGGAGAATATGATATATAATATTGTAATGTATGATTGGCTAATATATGTTATTGATATACAGTGGGTAATGTATGATTTCTATGTATGATTTTAGTTTCGTGCGAAATTAAATTTAAAAAACGGCATGTTTTATAGTATTTACTTCTTGCTGTTTGACAAACTCTATTCCTTTGCTGAAAATTCGAGCAAAAAATGATAATAACTTTTTCAAATAGGAAGGGAGGCGTAGGGAAATCAAGCCTTTGTGTGTCGCTGGCTAACTATTGGTCGTCACGGGATATTCCTGTTCAGGTGATTGATGTGGACCCACAGCAATCCCTTCTTAATGCTCGTGCTTTGGACATTAGTATGGATACGGAACATGCTCCGAAATTTGATATTCTGAAATTTGAATTACATAACCAGTTAAATAAGTTGCCGGAATATATACGGGAATTGAAAAAAAAGGGTTCCCATATTCTTTTTGATGCTCCTGGCGGAATGGTTAATGACCTTTATATGCATATCGTATTGTTCTCAGATTTTGTAATAGTACCATTTCAATATGAGAGTTTCTCAATTGAATCGACGGGAGAGTATGCTACTGTGCTAAAAAAACTTGACGAAGCGTATCCTACATTAAAGAGGAAGGCGATATATGTGCCCAATATGGTTGATACCAGAATTGGGCGAGCCGTTGACCGAAAAAGATGGGATGCATGGGATGAAGATATAGATAGTGTAGCGCTTCGTTCACCACGAGTGCCATTGCGGGTTTGCCTGCAAAGACGAAATACGCTTTTTCAAACTTCAGAAGAACTGGCTTGCGTGTCACCTTGCTTTGATTTCATTACCAATATAGTATTTAAGAATAACATAGAAAAGTAATATAAATATGAGCCCATTTGGAATATTTACAATCATACTGATAGTCGTTTATATAGTGTACTATGCTGTGATTATCACACGTGACCTTTATGGCCAAAAAAGTAGCATGAAAAGTGAAGAAGAAGAATTTGATGTTTCTTCTTTACGAGATGAGGACGAAACCATAGGGGTGGAAGAATCCGAGAATGGATTCTCTCTTGTGAATTCGAAAGAGCACACCGGAACATCGGTAGAGGATACTTATTCGTTATCAGGAGGTGCAGTAGTTGCAAGCAAACTAAATGCTACGAACGGGGCTAATGTTGATAATCCATATAAAGCTGCTGATAAACCAGCAGAGCCGAGTGGCGGTACGGAGATGACTGGCTCTACGAAAGATGAAGGAATTGGTTCAGGCGAGGACTTGCCCCAAAGGATTGATGTGGTTCAGGAGGAGATGGAGGATATTGATCCTATCGGCAATTTGACAATGAGTAAAGAACTCTTTCGTGAAATATTGCTGAATGCCAATAAAGAAGGGTCTTTGTTTGTCAAGAAAAACCGTATCCATACGACATGACAAAAAAGAAAATAGTGTATCTGGTAATAGTCCTGTACGGGTTATTACAGTCTTATCCTGTCTATGCACGATGTGGAGGTGTGGATTACAGTTGGGGAGCAAACTCGTTGGCAACCATGCATGATTTTGTTGTGACAATGATGCTATATGTGCTCTACATTATCTATGCAATCGCTTCGATTGTGGCCATTATAGCTTCGGTACAAATATATATCAAAATGAATAACGGAGAAGATGGGGTAAAGAAATCCATTCAGTTGGTAGTAGGTGCCTGCTTGTTCCTTGTCGGAGCATCTATTGTATTTCCGGCCTTTTTCGGATATCGGATTTAGTAAAAAACTCAACTGCAGAAGAGTCTAAATAAGTAAAAACTCAAATTAAAAAATGGAAATTAAAATTCAAAATTTTATCAAGAAGTTAGTCTCTTCGCAGAGACTTCAAACACTTGTGTGCCTATTGGTATGCGGGACGGCAACTATGCTTGCTCAAAGCAGCGCCGGTGATTATACCGCCGGAACAGATGCTTTGACGACCGTAACGGAGGAGATAGCAAAGTATGTTCCTATTGTTGTGAAATTATGCTATTCCATAGCTGGTGTGGTTGCCGTAGTAGGTGCAATCAGTGTCTATATTAAAATGAATAACGAAGAGCAGGATGTTAAGAAGAGCATCATGATGATTGTTGGTGCCTGTATCTTTCTGGTTGCTGCCGCACAAGCTCTTCCTTTGTTCTTTGGTGTAACTGCTTAATTTATAATGTCAACAAAACAGAAACAGGAAAACAAGTATCCGGAATTTCCCATTTTCAAGGGGTTGCAAAAACCTTTGGAGTTTATGGGAGTTCAAGGCAGGTACATTTACTGGGCGGCCGGAGTAATCGGCACTGCCATTATCGGTTTTATCGTGGCTTATTGCTTAATTGGTTTTATAGCCGGGCTTGTGATGTTAGTCATTGACATTGGGGGTGGAACTTCGTTTATCTTTCTTAAACAAAGGCGTGGGTTACACTCAAAAAGAATCGATAAAGGTGTCTTTGTTTATGCCTGCTCAAAAAAAATGTAAATTATTAATAAACCTGATTGAAGAGGGTACGGGATTATTACCAAGTTATTGAACGTTGATAGACTCACTCCCCGATGTGGGTGTGAGTCTATTTTTTATCTTAAAAGAACATGAAACCATTCTATTTCATATTTCTACTCTTACTTTTGATTTCTTGTGGAAAAAAAGTGAAGGAAAAAACTACTACCCAGGCTATGAGTACCGCTGAGACAGTGCGAGAGCAGTGGCTCAAAAGTCGGAAAACATTGGAATTTGTTGTGAATACCGACCAGGCTGACTTGCCTGTGAAAATGAAGCGGTTGGGTGTATATTCGATTTCATGTGACGCTACTTTAGACGAGAGCCTTTCATTGACAGGAACTCCTTTCCGCAATGATACGGACGGGCGGTTTGTACCGGAAAAAGGAGAGGTGCTAACCGGTGATTCTACTGCTTTGTTTTTTGTCTGTTATCCTTATATTCCTGATGTCAGCCCAAAGGATACCATCTGGTTAAAAGCTCCATATAAGGAGTATTTGTATGGCCGGGAGGAAGCCCGCTCTTTCGACGAGCGATTTACCGTGCAGTTGCAGATGCAGTGTGCTGCATCGTTGTTGAGGTTACGGTTGGAAAGCTTGAATATGACGGATAAATTGAATAAAGTATGTGTGAAAGGACAACATGTTTATACACAGGCAGGGTATCTGCCTTATACGGGAGAATGGTGCGGGTTATCCGGTGAAAACCGTATCATTGAATACAAGTATGATCGGGTGATGAATAATTACCAATTTGTAGATGTGCTGCTTCCTCCGGTGAATGAACCTAATGACATAACTGTTATTGTAGGGATGAATGCAGAGGAATATACTCTGCACACGACTTTGCCACGGTTAGGTAAAGGTGAGATGGTACAACTGAATCTGATGTCGGAACCTACAGGATTAAAAGTGACTTCGAGCTGGATAGAAGAGCATAGAGACTTCGTTTTTGAGAAAGAAATAAAACCGGATACGGTGAAAGCAGGGCATTACTTGCAGAATGATGGAACAATAAGTGACCTTCGGGATTCGGCTTCCGTCGCAGTAGTTTTTCTTACAGACGGAAAACATGGTAAGGCGGTAGGACTTACGGACAGTGAAGGACTAAAGCGATTTTCATCACAGAAATTATCTTCAGGCAGGGTGTTCCGGACAGTGGACGGGACAAAAAAGGAGGGATTTATTAATCCGTCAGCTATAGACGGAATTGAGGAATCGAACAGATTGGTGTATAAACCGTCATTGCCTTATCCGGATGATTGCGCACTCGGATTTAAGGATGGTTGCGCTTTGTGCCGTAGCCTGTTGGTTAAATACAAGGGAAGGGATGAAGATGAGATGCTTTCGGAACTGATTTCGGTGAAAGGGGCCTATATTCCTACGGTGGCTGAGTTGGCGCACTTGTATTACTTGCTCCAACCTTATGCTGATACGCCATTGGTGATAGACGGAATTGACTGGCCCGAGGGAGAGTATCTTTCGTCCAGCGAGTCTTCAGATTCTACTTTTTATATGTTTGATTTTAACCACGGAGTGGTAACAGGAGCTTTCTCTAAACAGTTTGCACGCCTGAAACTACGCTTGTTTTATATTTTTTAATTAACTCAGGCTATGACATTATATGTAATACTTTTCATAATCGCTTTGTGTGGCGGGATGGCTATTTCGGTATCTGTTTTCGGTACAGGGAGCAAACGAAAGAAATTGTTCAAGGAAATTTATTTCTCCATTGAGGAGACGGAGGACAAAATCGGGGTGTTTTATACTAAAGGGGGAGACTATTCCGCTACTCTGAAAATTGAAAATCCTGTTGTACAGTACTGTGCTAATGTGGACTCGTATTATAGTTATGCGAATTTATTTAATGCGCTTGTACAAACTTTGGGAGAAGGATATGCACTGCATAAACAGGATGTATTCTGTATGCAGAAATTTACACCGGAACGAGGTGAGCAGCGTGAGTATTTGTCTGATTCGTACTTCAATTACTTTGAGGGACGGCCCTATACGGAAATATGCACTTATCTGACAATAACGCAAGAGGCTAAGAAGGGAAGATTTAACCAATACGATGAGAAAAAGTGGAATGATTTTCTGATAAAACTCCGTAAGGTGTTGGATCTGTTGACAGACAATGGCGTGCAAGCTTCATACCTGAATAAAAAAGAAGCCGGAGAGTTTGTGGATCGGTACTTTGCCATGAATTTCAAGCCGGGAAAATACTCAATGACGAATTTTAAGGCCGATGAAGAGTGTATCTATATGGGAGACCGTAAGTTTAAGATATTCTCGCTGGTTGATGTGGATAACGTGGCGTTGCCCCGAATGGTCCGTCCTTATACGGAGATTGTGGTGAATAATACTTCGATGCCAGTTGATTTTATGGCACATATCGCTTCTATTCCGCAAGCGGAAACAGTTGTTTATAATCAAATCATTTACATCCCCGGACAAAAGCGCGAGCTTGCAGCCTTGGACAAGAAAAAGAATCGCCATGCGTCAATGCCTGACCCGTCCAACCAGATTGCCGTGGAGGATATCATACAGGTGCAAGATGTAATAGCCCGTGAGAATAAAATGCTGGTATACACGCATTTTAATTTGATGGTGTGCTGCCCGGTAACTACCGATATGCAAAAGCCGACCAATCATTTGGAGAATACCTTCAGCAGGGTGGGGATACACTTGTCCCGCCGTGCTTATAATCAGATGGAACTGTTTGTTAATTCATTTCCGGGAAATTGCTTTCAGATGAATTCGGATTATGATCGTTTTTTGACGATTGCGGACGCCGCCATGTGTATGATGTACAAAGAGAGTACGAAATGTAGTGAAGACTCGGCACTTAAAGTTTACTATACAGACAGGCAGGGAGTACCGGTAGCTATCGATATATCCGGGAAAGAAGGGAAGGTGAAGATGACGGATAACTCGAATTTTTTCTGCCTGGGACCGTCGGGATCGGGTAAATCATTCCACATGAACAGTGTAGTACGGCAGTTGCATGAACAAGGGACAGATATTGTGATGGTGGATACCGGTAACTCGTATGAAGGACTTTGTGAATATTTGGGTGGTAAATATATTTCATATACGAAAGAACGTCCCATAACGATGAATCCTTTCCGTATTAACCGAGAGGAACTTAATGTGGAAAAAATGGAGTTCTTGAAGAATATGGTTCTTCTGATCTGGAAGGGAGCACAGGGTGAGGTGAACGAAAAGGAAGAGAAACTGGTAAATATGGTAATATCGGAGTATTATGATGTTTACTTCAACGGCTTTAAGGGATACACCGAGGAACAACGACAGGATGTAATACGGAATATAAAGGCTGATATGCATAACCGGATGGATGAAGGTGAAGAGGAACGGAACAGGCGTGAACGTATAAGGGAGATAGTGCAGTGGAAAAAAATGTTTGAGGATGTTTCCGCAGAAGAAATTGAAGCTGCAAAAGCGGGTAATCCATCTTTGAGGGTACAGAACATTATGCAGTTGGAAAGCGCATTGACGCTTGATGAAATAAATCTGAGTGCGGACGAAATCTATAAAAATGAGAAGGAACGAAGGATATTAGATGGAATAGTAACTCGTATTAATACTATAGAACGACAACGGCTGGAAATGAAAGTAACTTCGTTGTCATTCAATTCATTTTATGAATACGTGATGCAACGTATACCTGACATCTGTTGGGAGAATACGATTGAATTCGATTTCAGCTCTTTCCGGTTTATGATGAAAGATTTTTATCGTGGAGGGATTCATGAAAAGACACTAAACGAGGAATTTGATGGTACGCTATTTGACGAGAAATTTATTGTTTTCGAAATCGATTCTATCAAGGGGCACAAATTGCTGTTCCCACTGGTAACCTTGATAATCATGGATGTTTTCCAGCAAAAAATGTATATCAAAAAGAACAGGAAAGCATTGATAATAGAGGAAGCATGGAAGGCTATCGCTTCTCCGCTGATGGCGGAGTATATTCAGTATCTGTTTAAAACGGCCCGTAAACATTGGGCGAGTGTTGGGGTAGTGACTCAGGAAATACAGGATATTGTTGATTCGCCCGTGGTTAAACAGGCTATTATCAATAACTCGGATGTAGTAATTCTGCTGGATCAATCAAAATTTAAAGAACGCTATGGAGAAATTAAAGCTATCTTAGGATTGACTGATGTGGAAGTGAAGAAAATATTTACAATAAATCGCCTGGAGAATAAAGAAGGCCGTTCGTTTTTTCGAGAGGTGTATATCCGTCGTGGAACAGTTGGGGATGTATTCGGGGTAGAGGAGTCACGTGAATGTTACATGACTTATACTACCGAGCGAGCAGAGAAAGATGCTCTGAAACTCTACAAAAAAGAGCTTGGCGGTACCATTCAAGAAGCTTTGGAGGCTTATTGCCGTGATTGGAATCGCTCAGGAATTGAAAAGGCATTGGAGTTTGCACAATTAGTACATAAACATGGGAGAGTCTTGAATTTGTCTTTCACCGAACAGTCGATTAAATGATGAGAAAATACCTTTTACCTTTATTATTATTGTTTGTATGGATAGTACCCCTGAGTGGACAGACCTACATGAAAATAAATTATGATACCCGGACAACAGCGGCAATGGTTAGTGAATATACTGCTGCTGCCGTTGCGGAGGGGTATTATGACGAACAGGTAAAAGATATACTGGCTAAATATGGAGTGGCCGAAGTGGCTGCTGCCGGAATATTTACTTCAAAATATATGGACCGGAAAGCATTGACTAATTTAGGGATATGGAGTAACGGAACCGAGAATCATTACTATCGGCGAATTTATCGGCTTGTGTCCGTTAAAATCATTCCGATGATGTGGAACCTTTCGGGGCAGTTGTTACGCTATCCGCACAAATCGCTTTATTGGGGATCGTATCTGATAAAAATATGTGCGGAGGTTAAATCATTGTGTATGCAGTTTGAGGCGATAGTAACCAATGGTACTTTGTCATTTAAAGATATTCAGTTTCTGGAACTGGACCCGAGGTTTGCCGCTTTCATGCAGTTCTCCAAATTCGGTGGTACGGACTGGGAGACTCTTATTGATGATTTTTCGTCCATTAACAAGAATTTTACACTGGAGAACCTAGCGGGAGATATAGGTACACTCTATGAATTGGGAACGCAACTGGCTACTTCGGGTTTTGAGAATATGAGTGGGGACATTATGGGGAACTCGGAATTTGAAGGCTCGTTTAAGGATAAGGCGTTTGCAGCGGCGGACATTGTGAAAAATGTATATGATATTTATAAAGATAGTGACGGACAGGTGGCGAATCTTTTCCAGCAATACTTGGGAGAAAATCCCACAGCTGCCGACTTGTTCAGTTTTTCATCTTATAATCTCACCGGGTGGATTGATGATTACTTAAATGAGGTCGGAGGGACTTATTACACCCAAAGATGGTGGATAGGACGGGTGGAGTCAGGTTCGGAAACAGTTGCCGAGTATAATCCGCCGACAGATGACAATAGTGTGATAAAGGGACCGCACTGGGTAAGGTTTGATACCAGCGATGCTTCGTTTTATCCTAACAGTCGGCAATTGGAGCAAGTATTGTCTAACTCGGAAAGACATGCCGGGTGGTCGCGTTCGCGTATCGAACAACTGAATGCTAAAAATGACGGATATACGTACCGCATGTCGAAAAGCTTGCTCGCATACAAAATTACTAAAGGGGATAGACAGACAAAAAAGGCTTATGCATACAGGATTGTGATTACGAGGTCGTGGTATCTGAGTGAAGAGGTGTATGAGGAGCATTTCGATTCATTCCGGATGGATTTGGCTACTTTCAAAATGAAGATGCAGGCGCTTTTGAATGAGTATAATGATAATGAGGAAGGGAAAGTGTATCAATTGAAATATGGCTCCAAGAATTATTATCAGGCTGCCGATGATGCCAAACTGAAGGGGTGTGAGAATGTGATAATCAGTATGACTTGTACGGATAATGTGACGTTGGGCGAAGGGTCTACGCAGTATAAATGCCGTCAGTGCAGCGGATCGCTCAATGAACATTCAAAAGCTTGCTCAATGCAAACTACGGCCAGTGAATCTGGACAGCTCGATTTGTCTGAATTTAATAGGCTGGAATTGGAGTACCGGGGACAGATAGCAATACTGCAAACGGACATTGCAGCATTGGAAGCGGATAACAGACGTTTAGCCGACTTGATAAGGAATGCCACTGAGACGGTAGCCGCCGGTTACAAGCAACAGATGAATGCCAATACTGAATTGATAAACGGGAAAAGAAAGCAGATAGAGATGATAGAAAAGCAATTGGAAGAGCTCCGGCATGCTAAAGCTGAAGCGGAAACGGATAATGTACCTAGTACTGATGAGTATTATCGTTTGCCTGCCATTATGGAGGATTGCCGTACTGCTTACCGCCTGACCTGGCAAGGTGACGGTTGGTGGAGCGGGTACACCTATTACAGATATGCTACGGCCTCTGATATCAAAGGAACGGTGACTTTTTCGGCGAATTTGACGATTGCACGCAAACCTCAATATTTTCTGGGCATAAAGATTCACCGTGCCATTCTTAAGATTAGCTGGCAGCTCAGTGCCACTTATTCGGATACACAGGTTGTGGAAAATATCTCCCTGGAACCTGATATGGCGGATGCGGAGAAGAAGAAACTGGTAAATGAAAGGTTAGCGGAACTGGCTATGGAGTATCCGAAGTGCCAACTCTCAACAGAGTATGTAAAATCCGATCCGTTTGAGGAAGATGTGACGGATGATTCCTATCACTTGCTATGGGCGTCAGACCGTCTGGCTATTGCCCGCCAGGTGGAATCCCGCCTGATGAAAATATATGCTGATCTGGTGTCGCTGCAAAAGATGATGAATTACAAGCTAACCATTATTGATGTGCTTAAGAATATCGCTCCTTATGTAAACACTGAAGACGGGCGGAAACAGACATTGGCAGAAGAGTGTAGGAAACGGTGGTTGCGTAATGCGGCAAAGAAGCATCATTCGATTCACTATAACGGAAAATATGATGATGAGAGTGAAGAGCGAAGGTAAAATACGCATAATGCTAATGTTGGTTGTACTGTGGTGCTTTCCGGCAATTGCGAAGGCGCAGTTGGGGTTTGACTATACAACAGTAGAAAGTTATATCAGAGACCATAAGAATCAACGAAGCCTGCTTATCACAAGGGCTACACTGGAATATGGAAACCAGCTTCTGCATGAGTATAGCAAGGACAGGACTGTGGAATATAAGGAACTGAATATTGATTTAGATAAATATACAAGGGCTTTTGATATCATAGATATTATTTATCAATCCTTGCGCCTTGGGATGAATGTATATACTACTTACGACCAAGTGTCGGAACGGTTGAAGGGGTATCGGAAATTGCTTGAGGAATTTAATGAGAAAATTGTGGAGAGAGGGAGAATTTCGCTTGCCGATACGCTGCTGTTGTCTGTCAATTATAGAGCAATACAGCGGATTGCGAGGGAGTGTGAACAACTGTATAAATCGGTGTATGACCTGGTACTTTATGCGACCGGAGTAGCAGCCTGCTCAACGGCGGACCTGATGACGGTGTTGGAGAGTATCAATACTTCGTTGGACAGGATACGTGAAATGGTAAACAAGGCTTATCTGAGTACATGGAACTATGTAAAAGTACGTACAGGATACTGGAAGGAAAAGGTGTACCGGACTAAAACCAAGCAGGAAATGATTGAGGATGCCTTCGGGAGGTGGAGAGAATCTGGAATAAATATAAAAGTTAATTAACAATGAAAACAAAAATCTTATTGTCCGGGATATTTCTCCTGAATATATCAGCGGGACTTGCGCAAGGCGTGCGTGTGACGTATGAACACGATAATGCCAAAATGAATCAGATAACGGTGATGGAATCCGGAATGGGCACTCTGACACCGAATTGGTATTACACCACTCTGCACGAGAACTATAGTAAAAGTGCGGCATCAAAGAATAAAACGCTTTTTCGGACTACTGCCGGAATTAATCTGTACAACCAAAAAGATGAAGCGGAAGCTATCGATTCCGCCTTAGTGAAACGTGCGGCTGTAGAAGCCTTGAACATAGCGGACCGTTCCGGCGGTGCGCTGGATTTGGCCTGGAATGTGGAAGGTGCGAAACTGACTGAAAAGATGGGGAGTTTTATGACTAACATCGGTAGGATTCGCGGGGTAGGCGGTTCGCAGGAAGAACATGATTACTGGATGCAATATTATAATGTATATACCAGTGCCATCCGCTCAACGCAAGATGCATATATGCCCAATGCCCAGCGTAAAAGGGAATACCTAAGAATTTATGATGATGTAATGCGAAAGAATGACCTGCTGATACAGTATCTCGTGCGGTTATCAAACTCACAGAAAGTAGATGAACTGTTAGAACAAGCCTCACAGACTCCTGCGGCAAATAAAACGGATATTGTACGTGCGGCCATGTCGCGCTGGAAAGCCTCGTGTATGAGAACAAACACCCGTCCTATCAATAATTAGCAGAATTATGGCAGATAATATTTTATCAGACTTTGGTATCAGTATTCTTGAAGAAGAAATTGATGATGTGATTTTTCAGACCAACGAGTTTTTGTGTGATGCGACATTTACCGGTACACAAGGGCCTTTCTGGTGGATTTTGCAAATGTCCATGGCGTTGGCTGCCTTGTTTTCGCTAATCGTAGCCGGAAACATGGCCTACAAAATGATGGTGAAAAACGAGCCGCTTGAGGTGATGAAATTATTCAGGCCGCTTGCTATTGCTATTATCATGTGTTGGTGGTATCCTCCCGCTGATACGGGAATGGCAAGAGGGGGGAGCTGGTGCGTACTTGATTTCTTGGCATATATCCCGAATTGCATAGGCTCCTACACCCATGATCTTTACGAAGCTGAAGCTACGCAGATATCGGATAAGTTTGCTGAAATACAAGAATTGATTTTTGTGCGCGATACGATGTATAACCGGCTACAGGCGCAAGCCGATGTTGCCCATGCAGGGACGACGGAAAGTACGCTTGTAGAAGCTGCCATGGAGCAAACGGGGGTGGAAAGCGTGACTCAGATGGAACAGGATGCTTCGCAATTGTGGTTCATGTCACTTGTCGGCGGTGTGACCGTATGTATTGATAAAATAGTAATGGTGATAGCATTGATCGTATTCCGGATCGGTTGGTGGGCAACTATCTATTGCCAACAGATCTTGTTGGGTATGCTTACGATTTTCGGGCCGATACAATGGGCTTTCAGCCTGTTGCCGAAGTGGGAGGGTGCCTGGGCGAAATGGATGACCCGGTATTTGACGGTGCATTTTTACGGAGCCATGCTTTACTTCGTAGGGTTCTATGTGTTACTTCTTTTTGATATCGTGCTGTGTATACAATATGAGAACCTGAGTGCTATTACGCAAAGTGAGAATACAATGGCCTCTTATCTGCAAAATAGTTTCTTTTCCGCCGGTTACCTGATGGCGGCTTCTATCGTTGCACTTAAATGTTTGAACCTGGTGCCGGATTTAGCATCATGGATGATTCCGGAGGGAGACACCGCTTTCAGCACGCGTAATTTTGGTGAGGGTGTTGCCCAACAAGCGAAAATGGCTGCGAACGGTGCGGTAACGTCGGTTACCGGAGGAATAATGAGATAACACTATAAATACTTAAATATATGATAATCAAGAATCTTGAGAACAAAATTAAATTAGTGATAATCGTGACGAGCTGCGTTATAGTCGGTTGCGTGATTATCAGTGTCAGTTCTATCATGGCTGCGACAAACATGGTGATCGATTCACAAAAGAAAATCTATGTATTGGACGGAAATGTGCCTATCCTTGTCTCAAGAACTACAATGGATGAGACAATAGATGTGGAAGCGCGTTCGCATATAGAAATGTTCCACCATTTCTTCTTTACGTTGGCACCTGATGACAAGTATATAAAATACACTATGCAAAAGGCTATGTATCTGGTTGATGAAACAGGTTTGGCACAGTATAATACGCTGAAGGAAAAGGGGTTTTATAATAATATTATGGGTACTTCGGCGGTATTCTCAATCTTCTGTGACAGCATAAACATGGATATGGAGAAAATGGAATTCACCTATTACGGACGTCAACGAATTGAACGCCGTACCTCGATATTATCACGTGAACTCGTAACTGCCGGTCAGTTGAAAAGGGTACCCCGTACGGATAACAATCCTCACGGATTGCTGATAGTGAACTGGCGAACACTGCTGAATAAGGATATTGAACAACGAACTAAAAACAGTTATTGATATGGGATGGAAAAAATTGATAATCGGAGAAAAGATGCCGGACAAGGATGATCCTAAATATAAGGCACAAAGGGAGAGTGAAGTGAATGCCGGGCGTGAAGTGGCGAAAGCACTTGGCGTTGATAAGGCAGCGAAAAGGACTCAGCGTGTAGCAATAAAATACCCGAAAACGTTTCTTGTTGTAGTTTTTGGATTTGTAATTGTGTGTTTGGGGTATAACGTGTACCAAATGGTTCGTGTATATAATCATCAAGATGTGCCGCAAACGGCAGTTGAACGTCAGGATGTTTTGCTGAGACAAAGAAGGAAGTTGTCCAAACCATCGAATGAAACGATATATAACGAACAGGAAAAAATGCTTGCTGATGAAGTGGATGCCATTACCGCAAAAGGTGCTGAGATGACATTTGAAGACTCTTTACGGGTGAAAATCCTACTTGAGCAGTTAGTGCGAATCAATAATTTAAAACAAGATTCCCATGATAACAGATAGAATTAATTTTAAGCAGCCTCAATATGTGCTTCCGCTAATAATTTTTCTTCCCTTACTTGTTACAGCGTATTTTGTATTCGACATGTTTGATACGGAACTGGCAAAAGCACCTACGTCTCTGGAAACTACGGAGTACTTGAATTCGAACTTACCACAGGCGCAAGTGAAGGGGGACGGTATCGGTGACCGATATGGGAGCATGTTAAAATCATTTGGGCGTATTCAGGATTATAGTGCCGTGGAGAGTATCGAGCGCGGAGACTCAGAAGGAAATAAAGAAGCTTATTCATCGAAATATTCGGATGAAGATCTTGCCTTGTTAGATGCAGATGCCGAACGAAAAGCGCAAGAACTGGAAAAGTTGCGGAATATGCAGGAACGTATCCGGCAGGGAGCAGATAAAGGTAATGGTATGGTTGCAAACGATACACCGGATGTGTTCGGTGAAGAGGAACGTTTGAACCGTTCCCGACAGAGGCAGGATGAAGCAATGGCAGAGTTGCACAAAGCGTTGGCTGAAGCACGGCTGAAAGGGCAGAAGGGACTTGAACCGAGTACGACGGATTCTGTGAAAAGTCCTCTGATGCAGCAAGGCATAACTGAAGGGAAAATGGAGAGCAGTACAGCGACAGAAGGTGCAGTAAAAGGAATAGATGAAAATGATGAAGCTAATGATGTGGTTAAGGCTATGAATAAATCTTCAGATTATTTCTTTACAATAGCGGAGAATGAACCGGAGCCTAATCTGATTAAAGCCATTATTGATGAGAATATCACTGCCGTGAATGGTTCCAGGGTTAGGCTCCGTTTGCTGGATGATGTGATGATCAGCGATTGTATGATAAACAAAGGTTCGTATCTGTATGCAACCGTATCCGGTTTTGGATCGCAAAGAATAAAAGGAAACGTGCAGAGCATTCTTGTGGAGGATGAACTGGTAAAGGTGAATCTGTCAATTTACGATACTGATGGCTTGGAGGGATTGTATGTTCCGTCGAGCAAGTTTAGGGAGACAGCCCAAAATGTGGCCGGAAGTGCAATAAGCGGGAATATGAACATGAATACGACAGGAGGCGGAAATATGCTTCAGCAGTGGGGGATGCAGGCAATAAACAATGCTTATCAGAAAACTACGAACGCCATATCGTCCACTGTAAAAAAGAATAAGGCTAAACTGAAGTATGGAAGCTTTGTATATCTTGTGAATGGAAGGGATAAAAGAAATGATAACTAAAATATAGTATAGATGAATACTCTGATTAAAAAAATCTTATTGGTAACGGTATACATGGCGGTTGTTTCGTCAGTCGTTGCCCAAAATACTTTTCTGGAAATGGAAGTGCTGACTGTTAACGAACAAGTGACTACTTTGGTTACGGCCAATGAGCCTGTCCGTTTTGTAGATATTTCAACCGATAAAATAGCGGGTGACCAACCGATAAATAATGTGATACGGCTGAAACCTAAAGAGGGGGCAACCGACGGAGATATTCTCGGTATCGTGACGATTGTCACAGAACGGTACAGGGCACAATACGGACTGGTATATACGTCACGTGTATCGGAAGCGGTAACGGATAAAGAAATTGCACTGGAGGAGATGCAGGGTTACAATAATCCGGCGGTAAGTTTATCTACCGCAAATATGTATGCTTATGCCCGGAGGATCTGGAATTCTCCTGCCCGGTTCAGAGATGTGAGCTCGCGAGGGCACCGGTTGCGCATGAGATTGAATAATATTTATACAGTTGGTGAATACTTTTTTATTGATTTTTCAATCAGTAACCGCAGTAATATCCGGTTTGATATTGATGAAGTGCGCTTGAAGCTCACCGATAAGAAGATAACAAAAGCGACGAACTCACAAACCGTTGAACTGAAACCCGAAATGATGTTGGAGAAAAGTGCATCGTTTCAAAAAGGATACCGTAATGTGATAGCTGTTAAGAAGCTTACTTTTCCTAATGATAAGGTGCTCTCAATTGAAGTTAGCGAAAAACAAATATCGGGCCGGGCTGTGAAACTGAATATAGACTATGAGGATGTGCTGAGTGCCGATAGTTTTCACGATGTGCTATTGGATATTGATTAATAAAATGTGATGAATTATGAGAAAGATATTGATGTTGTTTGCTGTGCTGTCGGGTTTGTCTGTGAATGTTTTTGCTTCTGACGATGATAAGTTTATTCAAATAGGTACGGGAATATTGTATGAACGCGGCTGGGACCTGACCGTGGGTGTTGAGCACGAAACACGTTACCATAATGCATGGGAGTACTTTGGAAACGTGTACCTGAAGTGGGAAGAATGTGCCTCGTGCAAGCATATCTGTCCCAAATCGTTCTGGAAAAGTTACAATACCTGGGGATTGGGCTTTGCATATAAACCGGCAATGGTGCGTAAGCGTAACTCTGTCGGCCGACTCCGTTTGGGGGTATCTGCCGGTTCGGATAAACATGAACTGCTGGGTGGTGTACACGTAGGGTATGAACAAAACTATAGACTGCGTAACGGGCTCGTGGTGTACTGGCAGGTGAAAAGTGATTTGATGATAAATGGCAAAGACCTGTTTCGTACAGGGCTTGTGTTAGGTGTAAAATTACCATTCAAATAAAAGAGTATGAGAAAATATATTATTCGATGTATGTTGTTGTTAGCTGTTGTGTTTACTGCTTGCGACAGCCATAAAGAATTTCCGGACGATTCGTTGGCGGTTACGCACATTCTGTGTACTGACGGACAAATTTTGAAGTATGAGAGCTATAAACAGAGCGGGAAGGAGGCGATAGCTATCGTCTTCTATGTAAACCGCGATGTAAATACGGAGGGGCAGGGATATGCGGTATATCTATGGGATATAGAGCCTGTTGCTTTTGCTGATAGTACAGGGGCTGCACAGGGGACGTCTGCCGATATTGAGGCGTATGACGGAAATACAAATACTTATTCAATGTATGTAGGTAAGGAAGTGGGATCGCCACTTGCAACAAAGGTATTTGACTTATGGCGATATGGGCAGAGCGCCTACATACCTTCGGTAGCGCAGATGCGTTTGTTGAAGACGGCTAAATCCGTAATCAATCCTTATATAGCCGAGTGTGGAGGTGATACTCTTCCGGATGATGCAGATGAATGCTGGTACTGGACTTCGACAGAGGTAAGAGGACAAGAAGATGACAAGGCATGGTTGTATTCATTGAAAAGCGGCAGCATACACGAAACTCCTAAGCTGCATAGCCATAAGTCACGTCCGATTATTACTATAAATTATTAACGGACGGGCATGGAAGAAAGTAAAGAATTACAAGGTGTATATAAGGTGTTCAGGGCGGTTATTTATGTATCCGTCCTGCTTGAGTTCTTTGAGTATGCTATTGAACCGGGCATGCTCGATCATTGGAATGGCGTGCTTTGTGATATACATGACAGGATTAAGCAATGGTTTATCTATCATGACGATAATTTAGTTTATTGCAAGTTAGCAACCTTTTTCTTGATTTGTATCACTTGCCTGGGAACACGCAATAAAAAGAATCTTGAATTTAATGCCCGCAAGCAGGTGTTGTATCCTTTGGTTTCCGGTATCGGGTTGCTAATGATTGCCGTGTGGCTGTTCTATCGTGATATGGAGTTTACTCTTTATGGGTTTAAAGCTAATGTTATCTTTTACATGATCGTTTCTGTTATAGGGACGATACTCGTACATGTGGCTTTGGATAATATATCGAAATTTCTAAAAGAAGGGTTGTTGAAAGATCGCTTCAATTTGGAAAATGAATCTTTTATGCAATGTACTGAGTTACAGGAAAATCGTTATTCGGTTAATATTCCTATGCGGTTTTATTATAAAGGTAAATTTAGACGTGGGTATGTTAATATAAATAACTGTTTTCGAGGCACGTGGATTGTCGGAACTCCGGGCAGCGGTAAAACATTTTCGCTGATAGATCCTTTCATTAGACAACATAGTGCAAAGGGATTTGCTATGGTGGTGTATGATTATAAGTTTCCTACGCTTGCTACCAGATTGTATTATCATTACCTGAAAAATAAGCGTAGTGGGAAATTGCCTAAAGGATGTAAATTTAATGTTATAAATTTTGTGGATGTGGATTACTCCCGTCGTGTAAATCCTATTCAGAAGAAATATATTGATAATTTAGCGGCGGCTTCTGAGACGGCAGAGACATTGTTGGAATCATTGCAGAAAGGAAAGAAAGAAGGGGGAGGAGGTTCCGACCAGTTCTTCCAGACTTCGGCTGTTAACTTTTTGGCTGCTTGCATCTATTTCTTTGTGAATTATGAAAAGGAGCCTTATGATATAAATAGAAAGAAACTACGGGCAGAAATGAAATGGAATCAGGAACTGAAAAGGAATGTTCCGACCGGGAAAGTATTCAATGCTGTCGGTGAAGAGGTGACACCAGCCTATTGGTTAGGCAAATATTCAGATATGCCGCATATTCTTTCTTTTCTAAACGAGGGGTATCAGACAATATTTGATGTATTACAGACGGATAACGAGGTGGCTCCTTTGTTAGCTCCTTTTAAAACGGCTTTGGCCAACAGGGCGTTAGAGCAATTGGAAGGCATGATCGGTACGCTGCGTGTATATACTTCGCGCTTGGCTACTAAGGAATCGTACTGGGTGTTCCACAAAGATGGTGATGATTTTGACTTGAAAGTTTCGGACCCGAAAAATCCATCTTACTTACTGATTGCTAATGATCCGGAAATGGAGAATATCATCGGTGCTCTTAATGCTCTGATTCTGAATCGTCTGGTTACGCGTGTGAATACAGGGCAAGGTAAGAATCTGCCTACTAGTATAATTGTTGATGAGCTGCCTACGCTTTACTTTCATAAGATCGATAGACTGATAGGTACTGCACGTTCTAACAAAGTATCAGTGACGCTCGGTTTTCAGGAATTGCCTCAGTTAGAGGCTGACTACGGAAAAACCGGTATGCAAAAGATTATTACAACAGTAGGCAACGTGGTGGCAGGATCGGCACGAAGTAAGGAGACATTGGAGTGGCTTAGCAATGACATCTTTGGAAAGGTTGTGCAGATGAAAAAAGGGGTAACAATCGACAGGGACAAGACCTCGATCAACTTAAATGAAAATATGGATAACCTTGTTCCTGCTTCGAAAATTTCGGATATGTCCACCGGTTGGATATGTGGGCAAACGGCCAGAGATTTTGTTAAAACCCGTGTCGGACGAAGAGACAGTATTAATATTCAAGAGTCTGAGGAATTTAAAACTTCCAAATTCTTCTGTAAAACGGATTTTGATATGAAAGAGATTGTAAAAGAAGAATCGGAATATCTTCCGTTACCTAAATTTTATACTTTTAGCTCTAAGGAAGCAAGAGAACGGATTCTTTATGCCAATTTTATTCAAGTGGATAGGGACGTCAAGCAACTGCTTGCAGAGGTATTCAATCATGCCGGGGCTAAGTGAGTGGTGCTAATCGAGATATTTTTCAATCCAGAATTGTTTGTTGTGCTTTAATCTGAATTTTGCCCATACGGATGGTCCGTATGGGCAAACTATGTTTCATGCAGGTTATCCATTCAATGCGAATCCATTAACGACAACCATTTCTTTTTTTCAATCTCTCTTTTTTCCGAATCTTCAATATGCTTGGTGAAGTAATCTGAAATAAAGCCTTTAAAATAATTATTAAAACGTGTTACAAGGCATTTGGCTTTTTCCGATAGTTCGGGTTCTGTATATCCAATATATTCCCGTATGGCCAGATTAATTCTATGTAGCAGGATGAAGTTATTGTCTTCTTCCGCTTTGTCGAACAATTCTTCAATCAGAATTGGCAATGCTAAAAAACACTTTTGAATTGATCGGACAATCGGTTCGATAATACCTTCTGTTATACAGGTGAATTCACCCACTCCTTCCCAAACATGATAATCGTAGTGTCGCATGTTTCTTAAAGATGAGGGATCGACGCGGCAAAGGAAGTGCTTGACAGAGCCTATTTTCTCTAGTAAGGCTTCATGGAAAGCTAAAGGAGAAGCTTCTTCGTCTTCTACAATCGTCAATAGAGGATAACCGGTCAAATAGGATAAAATGGAGTAAGGTAAGAAGTTGACCATCATACTACTTTCTTCCATTTCATCTTTAATATTTATGTTGATGTGTCCGACATCTTCAGTGTACATCAGGATTTGTGTTCCTGCATTGACTTTTTCAAGATGTGGGGGAGTCTTAATCAGGCTAAAAATTATTTTAGTGAATAGGTCATATTCTTCTTTCTCCACTATCTTGAAAAGAACTCCCGTAGCAACGATGTCAGAATAAGGGATAGGAGCTACTGTTTGAAGAAGCAAAGCATAAATCCGGTCTATCTCAGTTCCTGCATGATAGAGAGGAATTATTTTATCTGCTATCAGAGTGATAGATTGATTGGCAACAAGTTCATGTATTTTGGGATAAATAACAGTAAGTCCGTCACTAATTTCGCGTAGTACCATAACTGATGATTCGACAAGAGACTTGTAGTCATCAGGGTAGTATTTCATGAAGATGTCTTTGGTAATGGCTCCGGAACCAAAGGCCATAGTATAGAGTTCGGGATTTTCTTTTCTTAACTCATCCTCCTCCAAGAAGCAGAATGTGATTTTTTTATAAAGTTCATGTATTTCTTTGGAATAAGTCTTGTTTTGAGCTATGGCACACAATATCTCCAAATCCGGTACTGACGGAATTATACAATACCGATCTTTTTCGCCAGTACCTTGGTACAGCGAGCAAAGATGCCGTAAGATTCTGGGTTGGCGGTACTCGGTAGCAAAATGTCCGCCGTGTTCAATCTGTATTTTGTGGTTTTGCAGCATCAGATCGTTAACAGCTCGATACTCGTCATCGTCGAGTTCGTCAAGTTTGATAATTTTACTCTGTTCCCCAATAAGTGTCTTGTATTGTCTATTACGGACCTTGGCAATCTGTGTATAGTTAAATTCGTCTATTGTATAAAGAATATGCTGGTTGTTATCTTTGAATATTTCTATAAGTTCAATGATGTCGCATTTCATACTTTCCGGAATTTCATTGTTGAAATTGTCCAATAAGAGATAGAAATTGCAATGAGGAAGATTAACTAATGAGAGTAACAGCCATTCTCTTATTTTCTCTTTATCCACAAGGGTTTTGATGTGCTTCGTGAATTGGTTTGCCATTTGCTGAAGTATAGAGTAATACTCTCCGTTGCAATCAATGAATAGCAAGAAGTTATTATTATCTTTTGTTTTTGTGAAGAATTCATATAGTAGATTGGTTTTTCCACTGAAAGCATGGCCTATAACGCCTACCAAATTTTCATTGTCAGCAAAATGCTTGCGGATTTTAGAGATAACTTTTCTTTTAATGAGAAAATCCGGACAGATAGGTTTATCAAAATCTTCTATTTTGCCAAAGTACCAATTAAACCTTTCTGCACTTATTCCGTTAATAACTTGGGAGAAAATCTCTGGTTCATTGTTCAATAGGGTGTTTATCGCATTTTTAAAATCATTAGTGGCAAGGGTAAAAGAGTTGTCTATTTTTCTTTTTATCAGATTCATGTCAACAAAAGTAATATCACTTCTTTCTTTTGTGTATGTGTCGAAGAATATATTATCCACTCCATTTGAAATCAAGGTTAACGGAGGCATGGGGTGTATTAATCTTGCATACGATATACCTTGCTCAATATCATCGTCGTTAAGACGTAGACCTTCTTTTTTGAGCTCAAGTAAGATAATATTTTGATTGCCTACCGTTAACAAGATATCAAATATAGCTTTGGTGGATTTAGCAGATGGTTCTTTTAAATCTACCGTCACATTGTGATGTCCAAATTTAATGCTGAAAGACTTCTGATGTTCCACTTTTACAGTTTTAAAAGTGGGGAAAACCGAAGTTAATACTTTATCAATTCTTGCTTCTAATGTTGCTTCATTAATGGCCATATTTATTGCGTATTTGTTGGATTAATAACCGGATACGTAATGTCCCGTTACAAAGATACTCTTATTTAATTGCTCTGTTACCTGAATAAAGAAAAATATATATGGTGGCTTTTCGTTATGCGGAACGACAACAGGTGAATCAAACTGTTTTTTTTCCAGATTTATTATTTTATTTATAAAGGTTTTACCAAATTCCATATCTTTGCATTTGATGGTGAAGTAAGGTTGAAGTATTATGTAAGTATATAATAGTTGTTGCAAACCTCTCACCGATATGTTTTACCAAAGTAATGAATATATTAATGGACAGTGAGCGACTGGGACAAAGACTGAAAGCCATCAGGGAAGTTTTTAAATTGAGTCAAAACGATGTAGCTGAAAAGTTAGGGGTGAACAAGATTAATATTGTTCGTCTTGAAAAAGGGAGTGTGAGAAGTGACTTCTTACTCAAAGCCTTGGGGTTTTATGGTCAGTATATTAGTTTGGACCGACTCTTTAATGAAAAAATGTCTATTCTGGAATGTTTGCAGGAAGAGATAGCTTCACCTACAGGTGAGCTGGTTAAGAATCGTGTGTCATTGGTTCGAGAAAATGTGAATGAATTATTTGAAGATTTCAGAAAAGAGCAAAATCAGAAAATGGATGATATTTTGAGACGTTTCAATGCTAAGATGGATGCGGTTGATGATTAGAAGTCATAAAAAGATAGTTTGATCGTTTTATTTTACGTGATTTTTTTTATATTTGCATTCGGATTCCGGGGATAACATCCGGAATCGTTTTTTGGACATCTATTTATCAGAGCAGAAAAGTGGTATTTTCAATAGCTGATTAAATATGATGTCCGTGCCAAGCTTATATCCTTTTGTGATATATAAGTTCTGGTGCGGGCATACTGTATTTTCAGCTATGGGTCACCACTACCTCTGCTTTGGAATACATGTATCGTTCGCACCTTTTTTAAAGTTGTTCGGACGTGCATTAAAAACTGAGTAATGAAACGGCCCGACAAAAAAACTATCCGTACTGCAATACGACGGATTGACAGACAAAACATTTATGAAGTATGCCAGATATTAGATCCGATAAGTGAACAATTGGATTTTATAATAACATCCTTTTGTATTATGCTTCCATGGGATGATCCTTATACTGATTATCCTATTTCTAAAGACGGTATATTCGGTGCATTATTGACTGAAGATTATGCTTTTATTCTTTGTCGGAATGGTGTGTTACATGTGTTTGGATGTATAGAGAAGGAACACTGGTTTTTTTATGTAAAACCGTGGAGAATGTGGCTGAAAATGATATATAATTGGTGCCGTTCGAGATATAATGAGTGTATTTGGTGGATAAGATGGTATTGCACATGAAAGAATAATGTAGTAAAAAAAGGCGTAAATAGTTAATGTAACATTAAAAAAGGTTGATAAGGTGGTGTTTTCCTTTGTACATTTTTAGTATTGATTATTTTTGCATGAAAAGAAAATAGCGAATTATGGAAATATTAGGATATATATTGTTAGGAGCCGTAGGGATGGCGGTAACTGTTTACCTGTTTTACCTTTGTCGTGCCATAATTGCTATTGCTGCAATATTGTTGGCTGTTTATCTGCTATTTTTTAAAGATAGCCTGCTTGCTGCCGGTATCGTAATAGGCGGATGGCTTGTTCTTCATAACGCAACAGAGAAGATTATCAGAAAATTTGCCGATGCAGAAGGGGATAATACGCCGAAGAAGAAAAAGAACAATAAATTATTTTCTTCCCGTAAGTCTGTTACTAAAACCGGTTCTTCTTCGATTAATTGGAATTATATACTGATGTGGATGATTCCGCTGTTTTGGCCATATCTTATTTTCCGGACTTTTTTCAGAGATAAACAAGTAGGTGAGCTGAATGCTTATGATTATGAGCAACATTTACGTTCTAATGGTAAATGAGTGCTTGTATAAAAGGGAAATTGTTTATAAAAGGTGATATTGACATATTGATATATAAGGGACATCTATTGAAAAATAGGGATATAGACTACTTGTGTTTATATCCCATTTTTTGGTATGCTATGATATGAGTTCTTTAAGAATACGCAATTGGTGGTAGATATGTTCCGGACAATAAGTAGAATCGTAAATTTCTTCTATCTCAGTATAATCTATCTCAGGATTGTCTGTACCCCAAGACTCCAGCCAGTGCCGTTCTTCATCAGCAAAATATGTTTTGACTACGGTTTCCAACAGGTCTTTTAATGGATTATGCTCAAACACTTTGTTTGTAGCGATACATCCGTCGCTTTCTGCCATTTGAATTTCTTTTGAAGATAAAAAATGGACATAGGGCGAAGGAGTATTTTCTGTTTTGGTGATGCCTTTCCACATTACAGAGCTTAAAAAAGCTAATAGCATATCTATTTTGTTTTCCTTTTTCATGATGATATTGTTTATATTATGTAATTGAACTTTGGTTATTTGTTGTTGGTGTAAATGAAATCAAACCAAGTGACGTACGTGTGCCATGTGCCAACAAGCATCTTTCCATTTTTTTCGTAGTGGTGGAAAAAATCGTAGGTATGGTCTATTATAGGGATTCCGAAATGAGGTACTACTTTCCACATGAATCCTTTCGACAGCCAATTTGTATGTTTTTCAAATTGTTGATAAACCATACTCGGATGCAGAGGTACTACTACACCAGTAGTACCTTTTTTAAGTAATATCCTTCCGTCTGCACGACTGATAATGTCTCGTATAATCGTAGCTTTTCTTGCACCGTCTTTTTGTGCAGGAGGATGATTATATAATGCCATGTCGTTTTTGTGAACCGGCATAGGTAAGTATTTCATGATGATAAGTCTTTTTGATATGATTACTTAATTTCCCAACCTTCTTTATAATGTGCAATACGAATCTTTTGGAAAATAGGACGACTAAGCGGGTCATTATCCTGCTCGAAAATAAGCAATGGGCTTTTTGAAGAATCAGTTTCATTGCACGTGTGCAATTTGTCTAATTGGGGTTTTAACGCATCGAAATTGTCTGCTGTACCGTAGCAAGTATTTCCTGCCATGTTGAATGCCTTTACCATAATTGTTTCTGATTAGTTATTAATGTTTTTATTTCCCTCTAATCATTTGATTTTTGAGGAATCAATTATTTTTTCTGCTTTTTTAATTGCTTATCATTTTTGCAAGAGTTCTGCAAAAAATACTCTTTCACTATTCGGTGAAAGGAAGATTTTTGGTATGAAAGCCTTTGGTGTCTCTTGTCAAAGGAATGATAATCAGGCAATTTGCTTTGCAGAGAAAAATGGATGATTCCTCTTAAATATGATAATATATAATGGGATGTGAGGAGTATAAATTATAAGTGGGTGTAAGGTTCCGGCAGCTTATAAAAGAGGATGTGGATTTTAATATCCCTGTTGTCAGGTATTGACAACAGGGGAGTATTTTGATTATTGTTTTATTATGTCGAGATAGTCGAAAAGATACAGTAAACCATTATCAGGAAGGTCACATTCATCTATTTCAAGATTTTCTCCATCTTCATTTGTACCTGAAAATGAAAACAAATTTCCATCATAAGTCATATCCTTAAAATAGAATGTATTGTATCCCATATCTAACATACATAAACTAAAACATCCATTATCATGTTCGGGTATGGTCATATAGCCATTGTGGTGATTTATAAGGTCAGCAAGGCAATTACGGATACTATTTTCGTATTTTGTTTTTAAAGCGTAGGCACTATCGACTTTTGACATGCCTAAAGGAATAACTACTTTAATTTCCTGTTCTTTGCCGGGTGCATCATCGTCTTCTAAATCAATACCGGTGTATGGAGAACAAATAACGCTGCTTTCTAAAGCTTCTGATTCTACTGCAAATAGCCCCTGAGCAACTTCATAATATAACTCCAGTTCTATTGGCTCTAATGCTATTTTACGTGCTTCTTTTTCCGATAATCCGGAAAGTTTTAGACATTCAACCTTGTTGCCGTATGCTATGGGGGTTGTTTCAGGTGTCAGATACACTTTTATCGGTTCGTAATTATCTACATTATTCTGTTTCATTATACTTTTTATTGGTGTTTAATAAGTTAACGTTGTTTTTATAGGCTTGTGGTTTAATTCTTTATCTTGATAAATTTATCGGAAGAAATAAAACCTTGTTCGGCTAACCAATGTGTAATTTCGATTAGTCCTTCGGTATGTACATGTTCAACAGGTTCATTAAAGGCTTCTCCTGTTTCCCCATAGAGAACACAAAATAGTTCTCCAACATCATTTATAAAAAGTTCATAGACGGTATTGGCTTCATAACCACCATATCCAAAATAATCCGAGTTTTGGATAACTACAATCGGTGACGTGTCATATTCGCCGGTAATTTCGCCATCGCGGTAGTGCTTACCTTGATTTTTGTAAAATGTACCTATGATATTATTATTGCTTTTTACAGCCTCGCGAATCAACATAATGTATTTTTTGCGAATATTGATGATGGTAAGGAAATCGGGGTCATTGTAAATACGTTTATATACTTCCTGCTCAATATCGTTGCGTATGGCATCAAAAGGTGAAGTACCGTCACTCTCAGATATATGTTTGTTTTCATCAAATTTATATATTCTACAAAGAATATTTCGTACCCGAAAGAATTCATTACTAACAAGTGTATCAATGTCATCTATCTCTAAGGATTTGAGGAAATAAATAGGGCTCAGATATTGTATCATTTTCTGATAGAGGTCGTTTGTTCCTAATAATAAATGATTCTCCTGTTCTATTTGCTTTTTACTTTCTTGATTCATGTCATTAAGATTATTCAGTTAATGAATTATTTATATTCAATCTTCTTCTTTAGTTGTAGAGGGTTTGTTAACCGGGTTATAGGCTGTGAAATCGTCACATAAATGAATTTCCCAAAAGCCGATACTTGTTGAATCTTCTACGCATAATATATCCAAACGCTTTTTCTCAGGAAATGCAGTGACTGCATAGATAAAATCACTATCATCCAAATGTTTGGTAGCTTCTCTTAAGTCTCCGATTGTTTTAATCATTGTTTTTATTTTTTTTGATTGATACTTATTTGAGTGTTTCACTTTATTCTCCGGCAAGTTGCTCAACTGTCCTGATTGCATTAAATCTTTTGATGCTTTTTGCAACTTCAATTCCCCAGTAATGAATGATAAGTTTTATAGCTTCGGTATCACCGTCCCAACTAATCATACTTTCATGGTTGTTGTATTCGTAGAAATAAACTTCCTGCGGATTACATTCGGCTTTAATCCGGTTGTCTCTATCTTGATAATAAGTGAAGAATTTGTCCATACCGTCCTTTGTTCCGAAAAGTCCTCCGTCCATTTTATGTAATTTTTCTCCCTCTTTCAGAGGTCTAATGTTTTTTATTCCTTCTGCAAACTGTTGCTTACTGAACGCAAAGAAACAGTCGCATTCTTTACAGTCGGGGTGTTGCTCTTTCAATTCATGGTAACGTTCAATCGTTGTGGCATTCTTCATCCTTATGGCTCCATTGCAATCCCAATCTCTCTCGTAAATCATAGCTTTTTTGTTGTCTAACATATCCATAATTGTTATTAATTTTTTCCCTCTACTCACATTGAGTTATAAGAGATTAATTCTTTTTTCCTGCTTTTGGAATTGCGGTCATTTTTATGTCAAGACTTCCGTGGAAAATACTCTTCCTTTGTGGAAGGAAGATTTTTCACAGGAAAACTTTAGTGGGTCTTGAATAAAATGATGAGAACGTAATTAATTTTGCAGAGAAAAAAGTTAAACTCTTATGAGAAAGAGATAAGCTTAAAAGCGGTTAGGAGATTTATTAGTATTAAAAAAGGAGAGGGAGGTGAGAATTGTATGGGATATAAAAGGAAGAGAGGGTATGTTTTATACTTTGTTTCCAGACAAAAAGGTTTGTAGCATTTCTTCTATAGTATTAAATTCGTAGTCTTCACCAAATGAATCCTCCGAAGCATCACCAATCGCGTATTTATGCTTCTTTAAAAGGCAGCGGAAGGTCCACATATCGCTTTGTCCCAACCATAAGCATCCTTGATCGCACCACTCGAAGATTAATATATTGTCGCATTCGAAATATCCGAAGAAATTATTGTTTAGCTTATAGTACTCCACAAGCTGATTCATTATTTCTGTCGGGATGCCATAAGCGATACAGTTCTTCCGGAACTCTTGCAATTGCTTCTCGGTTGCCGGTTTGCAAGATAGTTTATAATTGTCTCTATACTTGTCAAATAATGCCTGTATTCTGTTGGTTTCCATATCGGTAAATATTAATTTTCTCACTTTTTATCGGTGTAGCTTTTGCCATGATTGCACAAAGATAGCAATAGACAACAGGTAACCAAGTAAATCGGACTATTGTCTTTTTCAAAAAAAGAACATCAAAAAGAGTGAATAAGGCTGACAAACAAGCTATGGGTTATTTTTTTTGTGAATAAAAGTAGAGATTGAAAACAACAAAAGCCTTGAAAAAAAACAAGATTTTCAATGACTGCTCTAATTGTATGGATCTTATGCTTTATTCATCGGGGTATACTTTAATCCATCTGTTTCCTGTTCTTCAGAAGTCTTTGAAAAGCCTAAACTTTCATAGAACTTCACAGCGTATGACGATGAATTGACAGTTATGTACATTTGAGGTTGATTGGCATAGACAGAATCAAATAATTGTCTACCAATACCTCTGCGATGGAACTTTGGGTGTATGAAGAACAATGAGATATGAGAACCTCCGTTCTTAGTTCCAATAATGCCAATAAGAGTTTCATTGTCAAATGCCCCGAATATACAAAGCTCATTCATTAGCTCATCATTATGAATAAAACTCTTGAATGTTTGTAACCCATTTTCATCAAAATCGGCACTTCCACACTCAATAAATACATTGAGTGCCAAAGCGATTGCGTCATCGAATTCGGAATTATTTAGTTGTCGAATATTCATGGTTTATCTTATCATTAAATATTTCTAAGAACTTCATTTCACCTATTCGCTTTAGAAGATTTTGATTTTCAATGAAATTTTGCTCATATTTCAACCACCGCTTTGCAAAACCTTTAAACTTGGTACAAGGGAATATGTTACATTGGTAGCAGTGTGTTATTCCTTTCTCAATACAACACAAATGAAATGTTTTACATTTTTCACAGCGAGTTTTATTCTTCTCTGCACCAGGACAAGGTTTTTCCTCTCGTGTATAAATGGGACAACCACCGCAAAACACACCACAAGCAGGAATACGACCGTAATATGGTTTTATTACGGATAAGGTTTTTGCCATCCAAAAATTAGTCAGGCTTAATTTATTCGCCTGCCGCTTTTGTTCCTTTTCAACCACATATCCATACTTCTTAAAGAATGGACGAGCGGTCAAGCTCACTTCTGATGTGATTCGCTTAATTCCGGCTGCAATTGCATAACGCTCTATCTCTTCCAGAAGAATAGTTGCAATACCTCTGCCTTGAAAGTCTTTGTGAACAAACATAGAGTGCAGATAGCCTTGCGGTGTAATGGATGAGAAGCCAACAATCTGCGACTGTCGATTAACAGCCACGATAAAATAGTGAGTTTCTATCATCTTTCCTATTCTGGAAAGGTCATCTCCGCATGATGCCCAGTCTTCCACTTCCTCCTGTGAATAATCATGCCTGTTTACTTGAAGCACAGTATTTTTATACAAGTCTCTCAGTTCAATAATCTCAGAATGCTGGGCGGCTCGGATTATAAAGTCTGTTTTCATAATGATCTCTTCATTTTAATCAATGCCAATGACTCATTTTTAGGGCTTAACCATTTCTCAAATTCATACGGTGTATATCCTAACTTTGAATATAATAAAATACCTTTTGTATTCGTATTAAAACATGAAAGATGAATTTCTGAAACATTGTATTTTTCTACGGCAATTTGCTCCATTCGCTCGGATATGACGGTATCGAATAACCAGACGTTCGGATCAATTCCGCCTGCAACTCCTGCGTTGATGATGGCATCGACATGGAAAAGATCAATCAGCAATTGAGCTGCAATTGCTGCATTTACTTTACAAACACCACTGTAGACCATGATTGTTTGGATGTTTCCAATTTGTCCGAGATGAAATTTCAGCATCGCTTTTTTTATGGTTTGAAGCGGGCGGATGTTTTCTAAAAACGGTAATAATTCAGTGTCACTGGCGCATAGTATTCCTATTTTCTCTTTCATGTCATTAATTGGGCTATAAATGAATATTTTTTCCTTGTCTTCCGATTGTATGCAAAGTTACAAAAAAAGTGCCGGTTATCAGTCATCTTGGGATTGAGGATATGTTCGATATGGGCGGTAGTTACGTCTCCGGAACCGTGCACCTTATCCATGTATGATACTGTACTCCCATATCTAATTTCTTTTCTTAATGTATCTAATCTGTTTTATCAGGCTTCTTCTAATATTTTAATAATTTCGTCATCTGCCAGCTTCATTTCTTCTTCCGACAAGTAGTAATATATAGTATTGTCCAGAGCTTCGGCTTCTTTTGAGGAATAAATGCTGCTTCCGTTGTCTATTAATTTGTTTTGTAACTCTACAACGGTTACAAGAACTTTTACTTCTTCTCTTTTTCCTTTGAATATCGTTAGGTATTTGGCTGGATATTCCTGGTCATTCCAACTGATAACAAGGGATTGTTCCGACTCTTCAGGAAATAACATGTTTATCGTTTGTTTGAGACGGGGAATGCAGGAGTTGCTATTCTGCATCAGTAGCAGCCATTCTGCATAGGTGAATTTGCTATTTTGAATCATAGCTTTTATTGTTGCCGGGTTAGCTTCATTTGCAAAGGCTTGTTGCAAGGCATTCCAATATCCATAATGATATGGGGTCAATAAAGGTATTAATTCGCTTGCATTAACAGAGTATGATTGACCTGTTTCATCAATAAAGTCATTAACGTTTGATAGAATGAGAGCAATTTTTGTATTATCATTAATGGGGTACGGGGGGGTACAGACTTGCATAGTCAAGCACGTACCTTCACTGTCATTTACCCATTGAACACATCCTCCAAATCTAATAAAGTCGTATTTCTTCATATTTTTCATTTTTAAATTGTTATATATTGTTGATAGTTTTATTTTTTCCCTCTATTAGAAGGCATTCAGGAATTAGTTATTTTTTCTGCGTTTTAAATAGTATACTATTCTCGCAAGATTACCGGGGAAAATACGCTTTCAGTTAGTGAAAGGAAGATTTTCGATGGGGAAGCTTTTAGCGTATCTTGCCGGAAGAATAATATGGATGCAATTTGTTTTGCGGATAAAAATAGCTGATTCCGGAATTGTCAGATAAGCCGGTACGAGAGATGGGAATGAAATTGAATATAATAGGGGGAGGTAATATAACGGGTGCTTAAAGTGGCACTTCAGGGTGAAAACTCTCGGTTCTTCGGTGGATTTAAGATCTTTCATCCGGTCGAAATATTTGACCACATACTGTTTTTCAGATACTTGCAATGTGAAATAAATCCTGTATGGCTTCTTCCCGAAAGGGAGAAGCTATGCAGAATACTTACGAGATTTTAGCTATGTAAGTATATAGGTATATACGTATTTAGTTATATACTTATATATCGTATTTATCTATATACTTTTTTATGTATGAGTTTATATACATATTTAAGTATGTATACGGCTGAGACGGATATGTGTTCCATCTCCCGTATTGCGTAGAACTGGAGGTATACACCGATGAGCAGTGCTAAAATAAATCGAATATCCAGTTGCCGATTATAATGTATCAGCTATCAAGAGGTATATAAACAGGGAGGGGAAGCCGTAGGGGTTTTTCTTTATCGTCAGTTAATTATAAATGGTATAATAGCTTTAAATTAACGAAATACAAAAGGAAACACGAAAAGTTTAGTAAATAGGATGGTCAGTATGGAAACATTTTTCCTGCTTGTGGGCGGCACGAACGTGAATCTTACAAAAGAGTTATGATTATCTATTGTTTTCTATTGAAAATTTATTATTTTTGCAACAATACTCGCGCGGAGTATTGTTGATTTTCAGTTTAGTATCTACTTGAAAGCTGCAATTTTTAACAATGATACACCTAAACTGAACAGCCATTCGTATGTTTAAAAACAACGATATGCGCACTTGTTCAGTATATAGTGTATCAAAGGTTGTTTGCAGCACCTCAAGTAGACTATTATTGGATGGGTGCGTTTTTTTCGTACCTTCCTTCATTGATTTCTCTTTTAGTATAATACATAAAAAACATGTACCATGGAAGAAAAAAAAAGACCTTACAATTTAAGGGAAAAGAAAGAAAAGAAGGCAGCTTATAGAAATTTAATCAGAGCTGACCTTGCAGACGAATTGTATGATAAGATTCTGGAAATCATTGTTGTTCAGAAGAAGTACAAAGATTCCGATTATTCGGCTAAAGTGCTGGCAAAAGAATTGAAAACCAACACACGTTACCTGTCTGCAGTGATTAATTCCCGTTTTGGCGTAAATTATTCTTGTTTATTGAATGAATATAGGATAAAAGAGGCAAAACACATAATGATAGATAAGCGCTATGCTGGAAAGACTATAGAGGAAATTTCTGCTATGGTCGGATTTGCAAACAGACAGTCCTTCTATGCGGCATTTTATAAGTATGTAGGTGAAACTCCGAATGACTATCGTAAGAAGTATACGGATAAGTAACCTGTTTTTTGGTTGATTCTTTGAACCTGCATTATGTGCCGGTTCAAAGAATTGGATTGGAACTCTTATACGAGATCTAACATGGGAACCGTTCTGTATAGCAATGCATCAATTACTTCCTCGTTTCTATAGTCGTATACCAATAAGATATCCGATTGTCTTCCGCCATTGGAATCAGTGTAACATTCTCCGGCTGTGATGTGCAATGGCAAATTTTCTTTATATGCCAAATTAATGAGTATGTTAGCCGACTTGCAGGGTAGTGTACATTTTCTCAACATATTATTCTGTTTTGATTATTTGTCGTATGAATTGTTGTAAGTCTCTAAGTAATCAATTATCTGATTCGTATCGATTAGGAGTACTGATTCAGTGCACTGCTTTTCATTATGATTTAGAAATTTGACATAAACTTTACCTGCCGCCAAATTGGGGATGTATACAACAACGAATGGTTTGCCATTGATTAATAGTTTGTAATATCCTATAGACAGACCGGCTTGATATGTGATGTTTTCTTTTGTAGCACTACATAATTCTCTTACGATTGGCTCGATTACGTTTGTTTGTATAAGATGTTGTACATTGTTTTTGGGAGATACAGGGTTAAAGGGGGTAATGCCTAACCGCTGTTTACGCATTTCACGTTCTCTATTTGTAATAAGATTGCTGATTCTGCGGATTAAATGTTGAATGTTCATAAACTTAAGACTTTAAATGTTAGTACTTTATTGATTAATATACATTTCCCTATAATCAATTAGATTTTGGGGAATTATCTTTTTTCTGCTTTATAGGTTACATTCTATTCCGGCAAGGGTTGTATGAAAAATACATTCTTTAAGAAGGAAGATTTTTTAGACGAAAGCCGGTAGCGGCGTACCTTGTCAAGGAATATTGAGGATGTAGTTAACTTTGCAGAGAAAAGAATAATTCCTAAAAAGTTATTGTCGCCTTCCTGTTGTAGGGGAGGGCTTATAAACGGATAGCAGAATTAGAAAGGGATTTTTTTATAGCGTAATTATAAGAAATAGGATATTAGAATCCTATTTCTCACAAAAAAAAGAATGTGGATGTAAACAAACAACTATGTTATGCGAATATCTTATTTTTCCACCAATCGGTATTGGCTGCCGGATTTTTCACCCAATCATTAAACTTCGGATAGGATTCATCAATTGGTTTGCTTTCAGTCGGTATGATGAAATCGGGAATGTCCGATGTTCTGTAATCTCCCGTTATCTCTGACGCAAACGGTATTTGCCGAAACGAGTATAATAGTATTCGCTACCATTAACCAAGGATATATCATCTTGGGTATCAAATAGGCTGGTGCCTGCCTTTGGTGTGTGGGATGTGAATTTTTAAAGTCAAAGCAAGGAAAGGGAAATGAACAGGGAGAGGGAATATCGGGTAATGAAGCAGATAGCGGGGATGTACCTCTCCTTGTACAATTCAGAAAGAAGTTAAAAGAGGGTGGGCTAAAGGTTGGTACACAGATACTTCAGAGCATTCTCTTTGATTGATTTGACGTATTGAATCAAGATAATGGGATCGATGTATCTGTTGTCTCTTTTGCAGGTTATGTGCAGGTGCTCTCCAGTACTACGGCCGGTATTACCTGTGATTCCTACAACTTCACCGGGGGTGATCTGTGTACCCCGTTCTACCCAAATGTGGGAAAGGTGGCAATAGCTGACGAGAAATTCACCATGTTGGATGACAACATACTTTCCGGAACGTTTGTCTTCTCCTGTTTTTTTTACTCTACCATCCAGCATGGCATATACTTCGTCTGCCGAAGCATGAAGATCGAGGCCGTTATGATTTCTTTTTTTCCCGGTAAACGGGTCTTTCCTGATTCCGAAAGGGGAATTGACAATGAGCTTCTTCATAGGAAAAGAGACGCTGAGATAATTGTCTATGTATTGTTGACGAAGGGTGTCATCAAGGGATGTATGTTCAGGAATCAGAAGTGTAGCGGTAGTTGCTGATTCTTGGTTAATCAGTTGAGGAGTTTTGAGCATCGAAGCTTGTTGGGCAGGTGCGTTTGGAGCTGTTACAGTTCTTTTTTCGGCAACCTGTTCGATGTGATAAAGTTTGGGTTGAGTGGTGATTGTATGAAATTGTGCGAAAACCGATGTTGATGTACAAAGCATTAAAAATGCTAAAATTCCTTGAGTTTTATTCATGCGAAATACTTGTAGTGAATATAAGAGTTTAATTTTGTGGCAAAGATAGATAGAAATATTACAAAACTGTAATTTATGAATGTTAATAAATTTAATAATTCGGAAATACCATATCAGGTTTTGTCCACTTTCGGGCTGACACAAAACATGATTGATGATTTGCCAATGGATGTGATTTCACAGATTCTTGCAGGGCAACGCTCGCCCGTCCTTCCTGTGGAAGTAGTGGGAGAGGATGGCGAAAAGGTGCGTTCGAGAGCACGCTTTTCTTTGGTGCAGGCTAATGATGGATTTGTTGATGTGATGTTTCATCCGGTCTTTGAACCCATAGGAGAGAAGATGTGTATGGTTGTACATGATCCGTTTACAAAGAAAGAATCGCTGAAGGTTGTTGATACACACTCGATGTACTCGCCTGAAGTGGTGGAGGAACTGAAGGCGGGAAAGGTGGTGATGGACTACATGGAGGCGAACGACGGAAGAAAAGTGAAGGCTTTTCTTCAACTGGACCCGGAAACGAATGAAGTGCTTGCCGTACCTACCCAGGTGATCGGGCGTAACATACAAATCCTGACGGATGAGTATAATCTGACCGTAGCGGAAATCAATTGTATACAGAAAGGGGAATTATTGATGATCATGGAGAATGATGAACCTGTGACGTTAGGGATTGACTTGAATTCGGTAACCGGTATCCGCTTTGAAAGAGGTGGTGAGAAACGCTGGAAGGAACGCGGGATACGGGAATGGAACAAGTATTCGGTAGGAGTTTTCGGTTGCTGGATGACGGAAGATGGAGTACATTCATATATTCATGAAGAGGACTATACGGATGAAATCTGGGATGAAATAGAGCGTCAGCGTAATAGAACAAAGGGTAATCAACAATCACTTAAAGTATAATAGTATGAGAAAGGAATATTTTACAGAAGATGAACTGATTGAGAAATTTCAGAATGGTGAAATCGGTTATCTGGAGTATGTGACGGGATACTCAGAAGAATGGGATGCGCAATTCGCAGAGTTCCTTAAGGAAAGAGGATTGAAGGCTGATAATGAGACGGCGCAGGAATTTCTTAAATATAAGGATGAACTGATGGAGAAGGGACATGAAGACGGTAACTTGTAAAGAGAGGATATGATGGATAATAAGTACGAAATGCCCGCTCCTGATAACAAGGAAAACGTGATAGTTCTGTCCAGAAACAAGGAGGGGCAATTCGTGCTACTCCATACCACAACGGGAGAAAGAATGCAAACGGACGAGCATACTGCTTCGAAGCTGATGTTGTGGAGCACTCTTGGAGAAACGGCGAAGAGTAACCGGCTGGCTTCCCGGGTGATGAGGTGTATGGCAAATGGTTTCAGACTTGACACTGTACTGCAAAATGAGAATGATGCGCGGAGGACGGAAGTGAAAGGAAAGGGAACCGAGCGCCTGACGGATGGTTTGAACTTTGATGAAGAAAGGGGACGGAGTAACCTGGAAAAATCAGAAAAGGGGGTGAGGGCCGGTCAAGGTGGTAAGGGTGAGAATGAGCAACAGACGGCTGAGAGAGAGGGTAAAAATAAGGCATTGGATGCGCATGTAACCGGGATAGGGGCCGGGGGAGACTTCCATTTGGCCGCACGACTGAAGAATGAAGTGACGGGAGAAGTGCGGGATGTGAAAGGGATGATAACCGGGCTCGATGCTGCTTTGTTAAGAAGTAATACGAATGAACAGGGAAAAGACGGGACCGTACTGAGAAATGCGCAAGCCCTGGCCAGTGAGAACTTTGAAAAGGGTATGTCGGTTGCTTTCCCCAGAAACAATTCCTTTACGATGAAGATGGAGTAAAAACCTAAACTTGAGTATTTGTATCTTTTGCTCTGTCAATAGACTAACATACAATAAATAATTAATGGCACTTAGGAAGAATTCTAATCCAACCCCGATGCAACTGCATCCGGAGTTGCAGGACCTGCTTGTCCGTAACGGAATGCAGGCGGGCATCACATTTGATGGCCAAAAATCCCGTTTGGTGGTGCGTGGGCACGATTCACCCGTACTCTCTTATGAGCTTACTGCGGATCAGGTAAAAAAGCTCACGGACTGGGGAAGTAATTATGCAAATAAAACGGCTTATACAACTTTTACCACTCTTGTGGAGAAGAACTTTGATATGCCGAAGGATTTTGTACATGCACGCAATGCGAACGGCCGGGTAGCCATGGGGTTGCACGGATATCGTATAGGTGCGGGTGAGTATGGACGTCCTGGCCCTATGAGTACCCGGCAAGCTATCATGGCAGGGGTTCCCTTAGCACCGCGTCATTGGAGCTGCCATGAGCGTCCGAGGGGATTTTTAGGCCGATTGACCGGTTGGTTAGGGTGGACTCCCCGACAACAGGAGGGGTTCCATTTGCGGCGTGTAGGGGGAGAGTTGCGGGTGCCGGGCGCTCCTATTGTACCGGACAGGCCCGACGGGCGTATGAAACCGGGAGAACTCCAGTCAGGCGGGTACGGGTTTTATTATAAGGAACAGCCGGAAGAGAGGCAGGCGGAAATTTCTAATGTAGTAAAAGACCCACTGAAAGAGTTGCGTGAGGTATTTATTCCGGCTTCAGCACCCGTTGTACGGGCGACAGAACCTGCCAAGCCTTATAAGGAATTGATTTCGTCGCCGGTGTACTTCACTGCCGAGAAATTTCAGGAATGCCTGGCATCGCACGGGATTGTGATAGATGCAGAAAAGAAGTCGCTTACCATTCAGCCGGAACAAACGGATTTTGACCTGCAATATGATTTGACGGATAAAGAGTTGGAGATTTTAACTTCCAATTCATTGAAGGATGTGAAGTTAGAGGAAAGGCTGGGTCTGATAAACAATGTGATAGCGGAGGATTTTGAGCAACCGCTGACTGTTGATATGCTGAATAGCGCAAAACGGGTGGATATAGCACTGAAACCGGATACGATGGAGGAAATCAGCCGGCAGACGGAAGTTCAGGAAATTGGTGAACAGATGACGGACAGGCAAGGGAGAGGGGAGGTAACGAATGAAGATTTGTTGCGTACGAGTATGAGGGTGGGAGACGGAATGCAAAATCTACGGGCAGAGCCGGACGGGAAGGTAATTCCTATTGTCACAGAGATGGAAGGATGCCATTGGGAGCAGGATATACGCGGAGGGCGTGATGTTGTGCTGAAAAATGTGGTGGCTTATGAAGAGGGCGGTGAACATTTCCTTCGTGCTGAGGTGAACGGTAGGCCGCTTATACAGCCGTTGACGGCGGATCAATTCAAGGAGTTGCATTACCGAACGGATGAAGTGCGGATTGAAATGGTGGACAAACTGCTGGACGGGATCTCGCTAAAACGAGGGGATTACAAAGGAGAAGTGGTAAACGCGAGTGTAACGGATGCTGCCCGCTTAGGGGAAGTGAAAGACGGCAAGGCGTGGTTTCGTGAAGGTAAGGACGGCAGGGAGGTGAATGTAGGACGCATCGGTGTACAGGCAATCGGTGAAGGTAAGTATGTGATGAAGGGTGTGATCGAGGGGGAGGTTATATCCCGCGATATCAGTAAGAAGGAGTATGATAAATTTCTTGCCATGGATGATTACCATCGTATGCGCATGTTCTCAAAACTATTCGAGGAGGTGGATATGAAGGAACGGCTGGGACTGGGTGCCCGTATATCGGCTGCATTAGCTGCTGGAGTAACCGTGATGGGCGAACTGACGTTGGGGCAAGAACCTGATATGAGGCATCATCGGCATTTCGGACCGGAAAAATTTGTAAGACCTTACTTTAAACCGGGAGTGGATAGTCCGGAAGATGTGGCCATGCGCAACTTCGAAGCTGCTATCAATACGGAAAATTTGCAAAACGGATTGAGAAAATGATATTATGGGAGAACTGACTTTTGAGGATTTTAAGAAGAATGTTTCAATGCAAAAGGTGTTGGAAGATGCGGGGTACCACTTTAATCGCAGGGATGGATTGAAATATCCGTCGTTTGTACGTGTGGATAGCGATGGCAGGCGTATCCGAGGGGATAAATATATACTGACCGCAAACGGGCTCTGCTGTTTTCAACCTCCCATACAAAAGAGGTATAATGTGATATCTTTTATTCAGGAACATCCTGAAATGTTTGCGGAATATAAACCGGGTATGAATAAGAATCGCTTGGTTAATCTGGTTTGCAGCCGCCTGATGAACCAGCCCGTTACTCAAACGGAATATGATATAAAGGAGGCACGCTCAACACTGGTGTTTGAAGAGTCGAACTATGAGATGCTACGCTATGATGTGGGTGACTGGGATGTCAGGAAGAAGTTTTACGGTTTCTTCAAGGACCGGGGACTGGATCTGAAAACGCAGGCTGCTTTTGCAGAGCATTTCTTTCTTGCTACGAGCGTTGGGCGCGAGGATGGGAGGAGATTTTCCAATTTAGCTTTTCCTTATCATATCCCTGCCGGAGATGGGAAAATGGTAGGAATGGAGGAACGGGGACGCCCGGGAAACACTCCCAAACCATATAAAGGAAAGGCAGCCGGTACTAATTCTATCGAGGGGCTGTGGATTGCCAATTTAACCGGTAAACCGTTGGAGAAAGCAGAACGTGTGTTCTGGTTTGAAAGTGCTTATGACGGAATGGGGCGCTTTCAGATATGCAGGGATAAGGGGGAAGCCACGGACGGGGTGTATGTATCGACAGGAGGAAATCCGACCATAAAACAATTTGAAGGTATGATAGCAGCTTGTCCGGATGCTGTACATTATCTGGGATTTGACAAGGATAGAGCGGGACAGATTTATTGCTGCAATTTTGCTATGATAAAGGCCGGAAGGGAATTCAGCTCTTATCCAATGAAAAATGGTACAGTTGTTTTTGTAGATAAAACGGGCGGGTATGACCGCCATGAATTTGCGCCTGATACTTTCTCTTATAAGAATTTCCGCGAAAGATTCGGACTGGAAGAGAATAAAGTTGTTTGCTATCCCGCTCCGGACGGATATAAAGATTGGAATGAACCATTGATGCCGAAGAAGCAAGAGGCAACCGAACAAAGGGAGCCGGTGGCTGAAGGGCAGGGGGAAAGTATGTTTGGGAAGGAAAAGGAATATAGGGAGGAACAGGGTGAGAAGGGCGGACTACATGAGGCGCAAGGGCCGGGAGAGACGGAAGAGGTGAGAGGCTCTTATGGTTTTCGCAGATAGAGGAGATGGAAGGGGGAGAGAGGTTCTTCAGTGTTATGACAGAGTTGTGATTAATGAATTATTATGAATGATACAGTGACTAAAATAATCCGGCCGGACTGGCTGCAATTTATGATTGACAAATTGCATTTGTTCGTATTGTTAGTGGTGTGTGTGCTTTACTGCGGATTGGAGGAGGTGTTTTTGGAGGATTTAGTGATGGGGGTCTGCATATTGCTGGCTGTTTATTTAGGGTACGGATTGATTTACCTGTTGTGTTGCCGATTTACCATAACCGATGAACAGATAATCTTTGAACGAGGGGTATTTACACGAAGGTCGGATTTTATAGAATTGTACCGAGTGGTTGATTTTAAAGAGAAACGTTCGTTCCTGCAACAACTCTTAGGGCTGAAGACGGTGGTGGTTTTTTCGGGAGACCGTACTCACCCGCAACTGATAATACCGGGAGTACATAACCGTGAAGCACTGGTCAGGCTGATACGTGAAAGGGTGGAGCTTAACAAAAGAAGAAAGGGGATTTATGAAATTACGAATCGTTAGGTTGATGTTGGCTGTGGGAATTGTGGGATGTACGACGGATTTGTCGGCACAAGTGTACCAAAATCCGCTGGAATGGGTGGCTACAGCCGAAGGTAATGATGCTATCAATAAGAAAATATCTTCACAAATAAAAGGACAAACGGAGACGGCTGTCCTGCAAAATACCATTGCCGCACAGTTTAAGAAGATTCATGAATGGGAAAAGAAGTACAGCAGCTATACAAAAACCGTTAGTGGATATGCTTCTTCACTCAAAGCAGCCAGTTGTATCTATGATGATGCATTACGGATCTTTATCACGTTGGGAAATGTGAAAAAAGCCTGTGAAAAAAATCCGCAGGGGATTTTTGCCACCATACCCATGAATACGCTGTATCTGGAAACTGCTACCGAACTTGTTTCGACATTCACATTGATACGGAATGCCGTGGCAAAAGGCGGAGACGAAAATATGCTGACGGGCGCCGAACGCTCGGAAACCTTGTGGGCCATTAACGATAAGTTGGAAGCTTTTAATAAGAAGATACATCAATTGTATCTGAGTATCCGGTACTACACAATGTTAGATGTGTGGCATAATCTGTCAGCGGGAATGATTGAACGATCTCCCGGAACTGTTGCCCTGCAAGCACATGAGCGTTGGAGAAGGGCAGCACGGTCGGTGACTTACTGATTGGGAAAGCAGGGAGATATTTAGGAATAAGTAATATATAAAAATGAAGTGTGTGATGGATTTCGATTTATGTAGAGAATTACAAAAAGAGGCTGAAAAGGCTTCGTTTGAGGTATATTCCGGTGAAAAGCTGTCTCCGGGGAAGTTCGGGGTTATGGAATACGGTACTCCGAAACAGAGGATGTATGGTGTGGTGTCAAATCTGCTATATGATAGGGAAAATGACCGGGGGTGGTTCTATCCTTTTACCGGCGGGACTATCGGCTTTGATGCAGAAACCGGTATGAGACATGAGAACTGCCGGGTAGTTGAAATTGAAAGCATTCCGATTGAGGAAGCCAAGGAAAGGTACCGAACTTTTATTCGGTCGAATAAGGAGAAGCAGGCTCGAAGAATCGATAAGGAAAAGGATATGCGCATTTATTTGTGCAGAATGGGAAGACTATTGGGAGGCCCTTGCCTGCATGAAACCAAACGGGAGGTTATCATCGGTGCCGATGAATGGAACGGTGTATGCGAAAATCCTCTGTTTGAGGAGCTACTGGTGGAAGGTGAACTGCAAGTTCTGGCAGAAGATGCGGATGGGAATGAATTGCTATCAGCATTTCTGAAAATATCACAGGCCAGAGGGTATTTGGAAAGGTTGTTCGGCGGCTTAGAGTGCTGGGGGAAGATTCTTGCCATTTTTCCTTTGAAGGGGAACGGACGGCAGTATATCGGGATAGATTTCTTTAAACTGAACGAATAATCTGAAGGGAAAAAAGAATATGAATTATCGTGTAAAGAAGTGCTTGTCTGGGATTAAGTGGTATATCGATATGAAACTATTGGATGTATTTGCGTCCATTCTGTTTGTAACACTGCGGGGGGAGAATATCCCTCGTCAGCAAAAGGCTATTTTTAAGGTCGATGAAAGAAGGTGGTGGTTTAACCCGCTTCTTCTGCCGGTAACCCGCGAAGAAGCACTGTTGCTTGAGAGTATGCAATGGAGGCTGCCTACTACTGAGGAGCTGTTGGAATTGAATAAGAATGTGGATTATGACACTACAGAAACGGGGTCGGTAATCATAAAATTTGCCAAGGGATGTGTGTGCTTCTTGGCTAAGCTGATGCCGGGGAAGAAGGATATTTTGCCATGTGAACCGATAACTTTCTGGACTGGCTGCCGTGATGAGAAGGGGGATGTGGGGAGTTTGCCTGTTTGTGAATTGGCGGATGCCGAAACGGGATTTCAACCTTTCCGGGGAGAGGTAGAAGAAGTAACAACCTATGAGGCGAGAGTGATACTGGTAAGTAGAAATCATATAGAATTAACCGGAGATGAAAAATTGCATGGGTAAATGTATTTGCCTGGGGGTGATGTTAGTAATGTCGGTATGCCGATTGAATGCACAGGTAGATCCAGTGCTTACGGGAATGATTCTGACTTATACGGATAAAGCGGAGAAGCAGTTGAAAAGCCAGCAGGCGGCTATGGCACTGCAAACAACGGGGCATGTGTGGGTTGCTGCGGAAATGGAGAAAACGACGGAGGCACAGAAAGCGTATAATGATTACTTGGACTCTTTCAGGGATGTTGTATGCTACGCGGCACAGGTTTATGGGTTTTATGTGGAGATCGATAAGTTGATTGATAATATGTCGGACATGAACCAGGTGCTGAGGGCGCATCCGAGCGGGGCTTTTGCCACGGCTCTCTCGACCCGGAAAAATGCCATTTACCGGAATCTGATGCTGAACAGCATCGATATCGTGAATGATATAAGACAGGTTTGCTTAAGCGGAGTGAAGATGACCGAGAAACAGCGAATAGAGATTGTGTTCAATATCCGCCCGAAACTGGTTGCAATGAACCGGCAGTTAAGGCGGCTTACACGAACGGTGAAATACACCACTCTCGGGGATGTATGGGCAGATATTGAACAATTGCAACGGGAAGAGGTAGATAAGCTGACCATAACACGCGATTGTATGCAGCGCTGGAAGCGAAAAGCGAAGTTGGGATTTTGAGAGGTAATGACATCTGCCGCCGGTTTTATGGGGTAGGTGTACAAGTACTATACTAAATATTAATTGATTATGGGATTCTGGAAAAATTTGGCTAAAGTGGCTACCTATCCGGTGGTACATCCACAACGCACTTTCAAAGGAACCGTATATGCGGCTAAAGTAGGTGCTATTGCCGTTCCGGCTGCTTATATAGGTTGGGAGAAGCTGACTACCGATAAGTCGGTAGCACGAATTGCAGGCGAGGCTATCATAGGGAAAGAGACTGTGGATAAAGCTGCTTCGGTGGCAGGAGACCTGGATACGCTGCGGGAAAGCGCAGGAACAGCTATTGACAAAGTGAACAATACGCTGTCTGATGTGGACAGCAGTTGGGGAGGGGTAAAGAAATTCTTTAACGGACTCTTCAGCGGCAACGGAGGAAACATGCTGGGGAACTTCTTCTCCAACTTAGGGGCAGGGAAAGTGTCCGGATTGGGAATTGCCGGCCTTGTGGGAGCTGCTCTATTGATTTTCGGCCGTTTCGGGTGGTTTGGAAAGATTGCTGGTGCTTTGTTGGGTATGTTTGTGATAGGAAATAATTTTGATTATAAACAGATACTCGGAGGCGGGAATACGCGTACCTCCGGACAAGAAACTCCGTACTCCAGAGCTTCGGTATATTCTCCGAAAGATGATCTGCAGCGTGTGTTTATAAAAGCATGGGATTCGGCAGGAAAAGATTATCCGGCCGTGGAACTGCCACGGGAACAATATGAGTCGCTTGCCCGTGAGGGATATACCCCGGTGCAGATATACCACGGAATGACGCAAATGCGACAGGAATCGGAAAACAGAGGAATTAATATAGCAAGATAAATTGATAATTATGGTGTATACAAATGATATGAACCTGATTTCGGACAGTGGTTATTGTATGCCTTTTGAAGACAGGGACGGTAATGTAGAGCTAACTCTGCAATACGGTGAACAGAAACATCCGCATACGGGTGAGCGGTTTTTCCATCACGGGGTGGATTTTAAAACGGAGTATTATCTGCTTTTGGCATTGGCCGACGGGAAAATAACCGGTATTGGCTCCGATACGAAACATGGATTGTACGTGAATATACAGTACGGCAACTATATAGTGAAGTACAGTCACCTGTCATCCTGCCACGCCACCTTCGGGCAACAAGTGGAAGCGGGCCGGATGGTGGGGGTGAGCTCGGAACTGCTACACATGGAGGTGCATTACGGTGAAGAGGAAATCGATCCGGTAGATTTCATTACTATGATTTTCTCAAATATGAGGAGCAGCGGCAGATACGGAAGCAGCCGGAACCCACCTGAGATTGTGACTATTGAAGCGGATATTACAACGGACTATGACGCTCGGAAGGAAGAGGTGGAGAAGCTGATGCTTCGATATTACCCGGCGTATATGGAGGCAATCCGGAACGGGACGTATACCGTTGGGAAGCATACGGAACAGTCGCTGCGTAACATCTTTACGGTGACTGCCGTGAAGAATTATTTTTTCGAGACCATTCCTTCATTGTCAAATCCATTGGGAATCAGTACCAAAGCAGCACCTGTAGCGGCAAAAGTACAGAATCTGCTAATTGCGGATTTTATGAATTTTCTGGCATTGAAGCATCAGGTGTTTCTACCCGGATTAACCGATGACGAAAAAAAAAAGTAGAGCGGCAAGCGATTCTTGCCAGTGGGATCATTGACCCGTTGGCAGAACTGGAGATTGATATAAATAGCTTCGATATTCCACGGTTGGTGACAGTTTATCCCGATCAGGCCGGTATACGCTGGTGGACGAAGGCATGGTTCAATAACCGCTCCGAAGGAGAGGCAGCCGTGGAGATTGCCCGAGACACCGCTTTCGGTTTCATGTCGGAGGAAATAGCGAAAGATGCCATGTTGGAGGAGTATTTTCCGAAGCAGATGGAGGTTTATCATAGAGCCATCGAGCAGACGAGAGAACAGATATCATCTTCACTGGTAAAGGCTGACGAATATAAAGCTACTGAACAACAAATAAATCTATAGATTATGAAACTGGCAGAAGAACAGATACATAAATTCGCAGAACTGGAACGTTGCTATAGCCAATACTTTAACAGTTCGGTGGCGCCCGTCATGGAACAGGTGCGGAGAGAACTGAATGACAGGCAGTTGGAGGAGATGAAAGAGCACTCCAATAGTTTTGCAGGAATCATGGCAACTTCGTCAACCACCCCGGCGGGTGTGGGTATGAATTCTTCCTTTGAACTGGTAACTCAAACCGGAATCTGGCATCGGGTAAAAACTGAAGACTACATAGGAATGTGCCATGAGCGTATAGGAAAATCAGAACAGATAACCTCTGACTTAAAGCTTATAGCCGGCGAATGGCGAAACGAACTGGTGAGTACCATCGGACGGGAAAAGTATGATGGAATGTGTGAGGATATGGGAATGGATATCGCCTACGCATATACCAGCTATCGTGTAGAGCAACTAATGATAGACAGGCTCGTACAACAGAATATGCCAAAATCTTCACTTGAATACGTAATGAAGTCCGCTGCCGAAAACAGCCTGTTAGGTTTGGGAATGCAATTGCAGCGTTCTCCTCTTGACAGGGAAATATCGGTGGCAAGCGAGAAAGCTTATGCGCCGTCTGTATTGGAGAAAGGGGCGGGCAAAGTGCTGAGCTTCGGGATGGATACGGTATCGACAGCAGGTTTCTCTTCATGGGCGAATCTTGGGCGGCTTGCTTTGTTCGAGGTAGTATCCGAAGGGGTAGGGGCGGCTTGTGATGCTATGCGTAATGCCGGAGAAGAGGTTAGTGTAGAGCAGATTATCAGTCTTGGCGTTTTTGGCAGTGAAAGCAACGTTCTTCATACTTTCCGTCGCGAGTCCGAAAGAATCGATCCGCATGAAAATGCTTATATCAGGGATTTAGACAAACAGATGAAGGGACGCATGCGCTTGATACCTGAAGAGAATCTGGCATGGATGAAAGAAATACACTGGCGACCGGAGTTTAATTTAGAGTTGGAAACCTATATGAAAAGAGAAAATTCTTTTATCCCTTCTGTTGTGCTGCCCGGAAAGGAGGAAGCATATCTGGCATTGCAGCAAGAGACAAAATCAATGACGGATAATGTGACTGAAAAGAGAGCACCGCTGAAAGACGATGTGGCGGTGAATGATAATGTTACGGTGAAAGGTAATGCACCGCTGAAAGGGGATGTGAAGGTGAAAGATAATATGGCGGTGAATGATGACGTGGTGGTTATTGATGAGCAAAAGATAGAACCGGCTCCACCACAGGTGTCCTCTTCGGGACAAAACGGGTGGGGGAACCTGCTGAGCAGCTTCGGACTGTCCGGGATAGGAAATGTGGGGCGAAATATGGGGTACGTCGTATCGATGTTGCCTGATTTGCTGGTAGGGCTGTTTACCGGTAAGACGAAATCGCTGAAACTGCAAGATAACCTTTTTCCAATAGCTTCTATCTTAATGGGGCTGTTTACGAAAAATCCACTACTGAAGATGCTTCTTGTAGGGATGGGAGGTATGAACCTGATGAACAAAGCAGGACATGAGGCAATAGGGAAAATGAATCCTGATACGAATGTTGCAGAGGCAAAGAGGCAGGAATATAAGGTTTATCCTAATGAGGCACTGAATGCGCGTATTTCTGTTCCTGAAATAAAGGGAAACTATTTGTTGGCAACAGTGGACCGGGTGCCTTGCACTATCCGTATTCCGGATACGGCAATAGCCGCTTACCGGGCGGGTGCACTGCCACTGAATACACTGGCCAATGCGGTGCTACTAAAAAGCGATGAGCTGAGTGCAAGGGCACAGGAGAACTATACGGCTACGGAGTCCAGAAATGTACAAGGGAGAGGAATCGGGTAACAGGATATGGATGAGATGAAAGGGCAAGAGATGAATGCAGGGTAGTCGGGCTATGCCATGAAAAGGAGAAATAATCTGTAATCAAAAGAATTGATAGCTTATGAAAAAGCCAAAAATAATGACGCAGGAGGTGTTTGACGCCTTGGATCAGATACGGACAAAAAACATTGGGCAAAATCTGTATAAATGCGTTTATGAGCATGAAGCGGAATTCCTGAATTTAGGTGTGTCTCTTGAAGACATATCCGATCTGCTGCATATGAAACAGCATGCAGAGGAATATCCCGAAGCGGAGTCTTATCAGGTGTATGACCAGTGGAGGGAACTCTATATTTATGACAACTTTACTGATCCGGAGATTAAGTTGCGCGGGGATAATGAAAGGGCGTTTCTTGCTGCTGTGCTGAACTGTGACTCGTGGAGGATAGATTATGTGCAAAAGGCGGATGAACTCTCGAAAACAGTTATCAGCGGATTTGAAGAGCTATGGAAACAAAAGGAGACTCTGGCACATGAGGGTTGGAGGAGCTGGAATGGCATCAAATACCAGTTGGGAAAGATTGCAGAGAACATGAAAATGTTTGTATCGGGAGGTGTGGACGAGGGCTTTTCGCAAACAACGGAACCGCCCAAAAAACAGGGACAAGCCGTAAACGGTGAAAGGATAAGGGGGGAAGGAGAAATAGTGGGCAGGCAGATGAATATGCCCAGGGCCGGAGAGATAATGGGAGGGGGGCCTTCCGTTAAGGAAACGGGGAAAGAGGATAAGCTGTATGTGATGACCGGTGAAGAAAAAATCGCTTCGGATGGAGTGACTGTCTTGCATCAAATCAAGGCGAACCGGAATTTTTATCTCGATTATGGAATTGAAGTTTCCAAAGGGGAATCCGGAGGATGGATTGAGAGTGAGAAGAATCTGGAAGGCTGCTCCTGGGTGGGAGGAAATGCGGAAGTCTACGGGAAGGCGAGAATCATAAATTCCGCAGTGACGGATAACAGTGTGGTGAAAGGGGATGCGGTGATCAGGAACAGTTGTGTAACGGATCATGCCCGTGTGCTGGATCATGCGAGTGTTGAAAACTCGCTTGTATGCGACCGGGCGGTAGTAAGCGGAAATTCGGTTATTAATACTGTTGTTGTGAGTGACTATAGCACGATTTCCGGTGCTTCGCAAGTAGAGAACTGTTCTTGTTGTACGAATACCCATGTTGTCGATTCGACGGTTCGCCATGCAGACTTTGCGGGAGATATCTTAATAGATTCCTTGGACCTGAGCTATGGCAGGAGTTTGCAGGAGAGGGGGAGCCTTAATTCCGACTCTCCGCTATTACTTGACGAATTGACTTTAGAGGAACTGCGTTCCAATCTAAAGGAGGGGGTGAAAAATGTGGAGTTAGCCGAAATGGACGGGAAGAGACTGGTAGCTGACTTGAAACTGGTGAAAGGTGAAAACATACTGATGGAATTGTGTGCCAGTAATCCGGTTATTCATTTTGAGGGAGTGGAATATGACGGACAGGACCTGATAGATACGTTGGAGGTATTGTACTCGGGAATGGAGAATGTTTCGCCCAGGAACCTGAATGAAATCCTGTCTGATTTGCCTGAAGAGTTTCTGGTAAAGGGCATTATGCAGAGGATAAATCCGGATTTGGCAGAGGGGCGGGAATCCGACCTGAAGGCAGGAACGGCTGCCGAGAACCGTATAGGCGTACCGGAAGGGAAGGATATGCCGGAAGGCAAAACTGTAAATGATGATAATACGGTAGGGATTGGAGATAGGTTGTGGGGATTTACCGGTGAGAAAAAACTTGCTTCCGACCAGGTGACTTTGCTACAACAGATCCGGGCAGATAAACAATACTCTTTTGTTAATGCAAAAGATATTCCTGCCGGGACAACGGGCGGGTGGATAGAAAGTGAAAAGAATCTGGATGCTTACTCCTGGGTGGGAGATAACGCAGAGGTGTATGGTGATGCAAAACTGGTGAGCTCTTATATATTAGATAGCAGCATTGTGCGGGATAGCGCAATGGTGGAAAGGAGCGTTGTAGCGGGAAAGGCTTTGATAACAGGTGAAGCACGGATTGAAGAGTCATATATAGCCGGACAAGTACGTGTAGGTGATGATGTTATTCTGAAAAGTTCTGTTGTAGATGGTTATAGTTCTGTTGTAGGAGGTTCGTATCTGAATAACAGCTTATGTCTTAAAAATACACATGTCAGTGATTCTGTATTGAATAATGTTCTCTTTGATGGAGATTTTGAGGTTTCTGCAAAGGAACTGTATTATAAAAAGAAGCCGGGCGAAGTGAAGGCATTTGAAAATAGTGTTTCTCCACTCGTAACGGATGCTATGTTGGATGAGTTGCGTGCGAATCAAGGGGCGGGATTGAGAGAGGTGTCATTATGTAATACGAAAGAGAGGGAGTTGATTGCCGACCTGAATCTGGTGAAAGGGGATGATATGGAGATGAATTTGACTGTCAGCAATCCGGTGATAAAAGAGAATGGAGTGAGGTACGACGGCCAGAGGGTGGTCAGTACCCTGAAAAATACCGGACATGACATTGCTACTATGGAACCGGACAAGTTATCGGCCATGCTGAGTGGTAAGCTGATGTTGCTCGGTAAGCAGGGGTATGTGATTGAACAGGATAAGGATGGTTTCAGACTGGCGAATGTGAAAAAAAGAGTGTCGGGTATCGAGATTTACTCGCATAAGGCCGGGGGTATGGCAATCCGCTGTATGATTGACGGAGTGCAACAGCTCTCGAAAATGTTAACTGCTGAAGATTTGCGCAGCTTCGATGATAAAACCGACCGAAAGGCACTGGCTGTCCGGTATTTTGCTGATGAATTCCGGCATGAGAGAGAAATGGAATATTCGATGAGAAGATAATGCGGTTGCAGGGAAAGGAGAACAGATGAGAAACGATAGCACTGTGAGAAATGAGGTGGCGGAATTGCTGGCGGGACTTTTGTTCCAAAAGGAGTTGCCACCGATAACTGATTCTAATTTGGAGTCGTTGCGGGCAATGTTTGACAAGTATGACTTGCATGATGTGTATAACATGGCGAATAACAGGGCGCTGCTTGAATGGAGAGCTGCCACGGCAGCGGAATCGGAGGGATTGTTAGATGAAGGGGTAGCCGAACTGTTATTTACGGATGCCGGTGTGGATACGGATGAATTGGAAAACAGGATTACCCGTTATAAAATGGATAAGCTTAGGATAGACAAAGTGGAATTGTTTACCCCGCCTGCAGGTGAGGGTACTTATATCCGTTGTATGGTGGATGGAAAGGAGCAGGCAGGAAGGAAATTGTCGGAGGCGGATGTAGCAGGGAAGAACCCATTTGTGGATGTGACGGGGCAGGCAGTGAAGTATTTTCAGGATGTACTGGATGAAAAAAGAATGAGAAACAGAACTGAAATGAATGGTGATAATAAAAAGATGATTTCTGTACTGATGGAGATAAAGGAGAACCTGAAACGGGGATGCATTGATGAGGAACTATACAGGAAGGTGTGTGTACATGAAAACGATTTGCGGAAAGCGGGGATTACACCTAATGATGTAAGGGTACTGATGGAGCTGAAAACAAAGTCAGCCTTTTGTCCCGATCCCCATTCTTACTCCATACAGGAACGGGAGAAGGTGGATTATATTTATGAAAATGCTGATAATCCCCATGTAATTCTTTCCAATGAGGAGGATAAGTGTTTTCTTAATGCAGTGCGGGACTATTACTCGATGAATGCCGAATATAAACAGAGGGTTAAAGAGATGCTCGGACAGGTGGATGCATTGCGCGGACAACTGAAATATAACCATGAGGCAATGTACGAAGAGGAAGAAATCAAGGTGCTGACGGATATGTTCTTCCGTAAAAAGAGGACGCCGGAATTGGCAAATTCGTATGGGGCGGATACGTGTATGTTGCACAAGAATAATTTGGAGGACGCTTATTATGTAAATGATAATGGGGTGAGCCTTCAGTGGAAAGCGGGAATTGCACTTGAGGCAAAAGGGCTTTTGTCACGAGGTACAACGGAGAATCTATTAAAAGGCATGGGGGTGTCGGCTGATATGATTAACGAGCATATCCGGCGCATCAGGATTGATAAACTGAGGGTGAGCGATGTTAAGGTATTTTATTCGGAGGCGGTGGGTGAAAATTATATCCGATGCAAGGTTGACGGAATAGAACAAGAAGAGAGAAAGCTGATTCCGGAAAATGCAAAATGGTATTATGGTACAACGGAGTTTGCTCTACTGGCTGTTAAGTATTACAAGGATGTGCTGGATAACAACCGGGAGAAGGGGATGATGACTGCTGATGAACGGATGGTGGAGCGTATGGATATGCCTGATGTGGAACGATTGATAGACATTTACCGGAATGGGGTAAACGAGCCGGAAATGAAACTGGCGAAGGTTATGGAAAAATCGGAAGTGGATAATTTCTGGTGGGGGTATTTTGATAGCGGACTGGATAGTCCGCGGATTGAGGAACAAAAGTGTACGGCCTTCTATATTCTGGGTGCTTACCTGGATGAGTTGCGTCCCGGTATGTTGACTAATGGCGAAATAATAGAATTATGTAAAGCGAATATGGTACATCCGAATAATACAGTTAATATCAGAGAAGAGGAGGGGAAACTGATGAAATTGCCAGAAGCTTTTTTCCCAATGATCGAGCAGTCGGGAGAGTTTGATGAAAATATGATTGCTTATGTGAAAGTATTGCGCGATATGGGAAGAATTACGCCTAAATCGGCTTTGCAGAGCATGGAGTATTATTTATCCACAAGGGCACAATTGGTGTGGGACCCGGATGGGTGTGAGAATGATTTTGGTGAACTTGAACCTGCCTGTTATTACCCCAATATCGAAATGGAAAATCCTGCCGGGAAGTTTCCTCCGAACCTGATTAATGAACGTGAGTGGCATAGATTGAGTATGTTGCACCCGAAAGAAGTCGGGAATGAGATTATGCCGTTTGTTCCGCCGGGAGCATTTAAAACGGACCGGATTTCTGATGTGCAAGTTTATACCATGCGGGACGGCAGAACGGCTATACGTTGCACGGTGGATAACGAGCAGCAAGGCAGCAGATTCTTGTCAGAAACGGATGCTAAGGATTTTAGCGAGAGGGTGAACAGAAAAGAACTGGCGGCCAGATACTTTATGGATGCTTTTATCATGGAACCTGAGAGGAATGTGGCATTGGGAAGGTAGTTGCCCGGAATTAACCAATTGAATATAAATAGAGTAAATAGTGATATGTTGAACAGTAGTCAAAGAATAAACCCGGAAGTAAAGAATGCATTGAAGAAAATCAGTCATGGAGAGATTGACAATGAGGTATATAAAGTAATCTACAGGCATCAGACTGATTCCCCCCACGCAGCGGGAATCAACCCGGAGAAGGTGGCGGACGCACTAGAACTGAAGATAAAGGCAGCTTTTCTTCCTGATTCACTGGCTTACTCGCTGGCACGTCCGGGAAGGGGGGATTATCTTATCGCTAACTGTCATAATCCTTCGGTTTGCGCGGTTGATAATAATGAAGTCCGTTATCTGGATGCTTTGCATGCTTATTATCAGAATGCGGCTGATTATAAGGTAAGAATAAAGGAGCTGTCGGTGACAGCGCGAGAAATTCTTGACAAAATGTATAAGAGCTCGTATTATGGTCTGGATGAAGAGCAGGAGAAAGAGGTGCTGATCGATCTTTTACTTGATAGAGAAATTGAACGATCTCCTTTATACTCTAATACAGGGAAATATTATTTTCTTATGAAATATGATTTGTTTGATGCTTATCATCTCGATGATAATGTGTTTACTCTTAAATGGAAAGTCGGGGAGATTCTGGAGTCGAAAGGGTTGCTGGATAAGGGGGCGACTAAACTTGTGTTTGAAGACGCAGGGATTGCGGTACATGAACTGAAAGAAAATCTTGACAGGTATAAGGTGGATAAGCTGAGAGTGAGTGATGTGGAAATTCTGAAGGAGAATGGAGATGCTTCGGCCTATATCCGATGCAAGATTGATAACATGGAACAGCCCGGAAGAAAATTGTCGTCCCATAATACCGAATTGTTGGGACAATCGGTAAATGCCTTGGGTATCGGAGTTAAATATTATACGGATGTGCTGGATAAGAACAGAAAGGAAGGAAAAGCGATAGCTGATGAAAAGACTCTGGCACGTTTGTCGATGCCTTCCGTGGAACGGTTGATTGAAATCTATAAACATGGAATGAATGAACAGGATATCTTCCTTGCAAGAGTTTCGAGGAATGTTGAGGTTGACTCTTTGTTGCGGAACTCCATGCTATTGGAGATGGAAAATGAATCTGTAGACGCTCAGAAGCATTGCGCATTCAGTTTATTGTCTGACTATATCGAAGATATCCGCCCGGGAATGCTTATGGCCGAGGAGGTTATCCAACTGGCTAAAGAGGCTGCTTCTTCAACGTTGGAAGGAAGGGAGGAGGAGAATTTTCTGATGCGTATTCCGGAAGTTTTCTTTCCTATCGTGGAAAGGACAGCGGAGCTTGATAAGGGGGCACTTGCTTATACCAAAGTAATGAGAGACATAGGGAGAATTACTCCTTCTATGGCTTACGATAGTATGTGTTACTATTTAACGTACCGGCTGTATCCCAAATGGGACCCAACGGGGAGTGATGATGAATATGGAGGGATTGCCGGATGTTATTTTTATCCTAACGAAAACATGAAGAACCCGGCAGAGGTTTTTCCTCCGAATCTGCTGAATGAACAGCAATGGGATTTTCTCAGTAACAGGTATAATGTGAAAGCTCCGTTTATACCGGAAACAGCATTTAGAGAGAACAGGATAAAGGATGTACAGATTTATTCTGTCAGGGATGGCGGCGTGGATATACGATGCGTAGTAGATGGCGAACAACAACGGAGCAAAAGGTTGTCTGAGGAGGATGCGGCCCGCTATAGGGGTGATGTAAACAGAAAAGTATTGGCTCTTGAGTACTTTATGGATGCTTTTGCCATAGGTAGTGAAAGAGATAACGGGATGAAAAGATAAACGTGAGGGAGAATATAAATAAACCGGCTTATGGTAGAGAAGAGTAATGGGAAGATACCCGGTTTCTGGAAAAGGAATTGGTTGCTGCTGGCAGTTATCGGTCTTTTATCATGGGTGGGGCTGTGTTATTGGAAAATAATATTGGGAATCTCGCCTTATCTGGTGATTGTACATTCTTTTTTCCTATACCTGTTTGTGGTGAAATTGATTTATGACAACCGATTCCCGCTTAATAAACTGTTTACGGAAATTAGGGATGGAGGGTGGCTGCTGATAAAGGTAGTAGCGCATCCGGGAATTGTGTTCTGGCAGAAATGCGGTGTGGGCGTGGATTTGCTGACGCAACGGTTAGGAGTGGAGCAGGAGCTTATTATCGCTGAAAAGCGTAAGAAAAAACTGGAGATAGAATTGTCGCAGAAAGAGTTGCATGTACAACTGGCGCAGTTGCCGGAATTGCCACCGACACCGGTGGCTTCGGGTACGGCAGGGGGAGGGAGGCTGGTGAACGAGGAAGAGAACGGGAAAAAGAGTGAGGATGAGGGGCGGATACGGATAACGGAGCCTCCGTATGCCAGATATGAACCGATATTGATGGAATACCTGGAACAAGTACGTTGGGAGAGGTTTTCCATTAAACAGGCTCAGTTGATATTGCACAAACGTTTCGGGACTGTTAAGCTTGTGTTGGAAGAATTGGTGAGCAAACAGAAACTGGAGCATGTAAGGATAGGGAAGCGAATTGCTTACCGGCCAGTGAATTATGGAAAATAATATATTAATACTATAACTGAATATGAAACCAAAAAGTCATCATGAAGAGAAAGCCGCCGAACGGCAGGTGCAGTATATAACCGAAGCTTTGTCGGCTGCTGTAGACGGCTCCGGTTACTGGATGAATATGGCCGGAAGGCAATTTCCTAAATTTTATCCGAAGGGGCCGGAAGTAAGTCCGTTCAATGCACTAACATTGGGCTTGTATGCCGACCGGAACGGTTACAAAACGAGCATGTACACTACCTTTAACGATGCAAAATCGAGGGGAGAGGGTGTGAAAGAAAAAGAGAAAGGCGTACCGTTTAACTGGTACAACTGGAATGAGTACGTGAACCGGCATAATCCGAAGGACAAGATAACGAGGGAGGCGTATATGCTGCTGGAACCGGATGACAAGAAGATGTACAAGGGAATACATAACCGTGAAATCCGTGTGTTGTTCAATATCGACCAGACGATGACTCCGTATGTAGATCCGGAAAGCTACAAGAAGCTGCTGGAACGCTATGGCACCCTGCAAGAGAAAGGACACGAAAAGGGAAGTGAACGCCAACTGCGAATAATGGTAAATAACTTTGTGAAAACCATGAGGGAGAATTTGGTTCCTATCCGTAAAGACGGTGGTATAATGGCACATTATGATGCAGGAAGAGATGCAGTGTATGTGCCTGACCAAAAGAGTTACCCGCAATACATGGATTATGTGCAGGATCTTATGCGGGAAGTGGTGCGTGCCACCGGACATCAACAGCGGTGTGCCCGCGAAGGGATGGTAATGAAGGGTGGTGAGGCACCCACGGAAGATGCCGTGAAACGTGAAGAGCTGGTGGTGGAACTTGCATCCGGCGTGAAGATGATGGAGCTGGGACTGCCTGCCCAACTGTTGCCAACCTCGTTGAAACTGGTAGAGGAATGGAACCGGGAATTGAGGGAGGACCCGCAGATGATCGATACTATAGAGGCGGATGTGAATAATGCACTGGAAGTGATACGTAAGGCTGAGAAAGGGGAGAAGATAACTTATTTCTCGGAAGCGAATCGGCAGGCAACGGAGGAGATGAAGGAGAAGAAAAAGCCTTCTGTCTCTTCAGAAGAAAGCGCGATTCTTGCAGATATCATTCGTAACCGGGGGATGCTGATAGCGAACGGAAACTTTAAAACAGAAGAGGATAAGATGAAGTTCCTGGAGAAATTCGATATGGCGTACTACAGTGAACAACTTAGCTACTCGATGGCTCAGACAAAAGATGAAGATCCGGAAATAGTGGAGGCGGCTTTTACCGAAGCACTGCGGTTTTCATCTTATATCGATGAAGTAGCAAGGGGATATAAGCCTTCGGAATGGAATAATACGGGTACATATTTAATATATGATGCACTGAAAGAGATACCCGACCGCATTACGCGTGACTTTGTAATAATAACCGACCCGAGGACCCAGATTGCTGATGTGATTATGCCAGAGGGGGCTTTTGTGGGTGGAAAAGTCATGATGCCAGACGGCAGGACACGTAACTTTCACCTATCCCCCGATGAAGTGATGCCGGGAGAAGAACGAACTTCAGCAGGAGCACGTGTACAATATAATGAGTTACCGGGAATGTCAAAGCAGCGTATTACCCGCGCCCTTCAGGAAGAGGGAGCGGGGTATGTCAGATTTTTTAATACCGGAGGGATTGCCAGCTTCCGCCCGAATGATGCGTATTTTGAGGGGAAGAGAGTGGCAACGGCGAAGCTGAACCAATGGAAACTGGACGAGGTATGCGGAATTGATGTTTCGGCTGCTGTGGAGAAAAGCCGTTCGGTTAGCTTTAATAATGTACAAATGGTTAAGGATGATGAAAATCGTTGGGTGATATTTATGGCTCCAACCGGAGAAAAGTCTTTTTGTATGCATCCGGATAAAGCGGATGTGAACCAGTTTTTTTCTACTGCCAAGCAGAATAATGCTGAAGGTACTGCCCGTATACGCAATGAATTGGGGCAGAAGTATTATGCAATGTCACGTGTTAATCCGGCCTTGAGTATTGACCCGTATAAAGATAAGGCGGAAGAGGCTGATGTATCACGCGTTGTACGGGTGAACATATTTAAAGATAAGCAGGGACAGCGTATATGTGCGCCTGTGTTTGAAGGGATGGAGGATGTGGAGATGCGTCCCATTACGGATTGGCAATGGCAACGGATGATGTTGACGGAGGATAAGACTGCCTATAAGAATAACCTGGCGGCTTTGGTTTATGCTGATATTTTGCGACCGGAACAACAACAAAAGGAAGAGGTGGAAATGTCCCCGGGAATGAGAAGATGAGGGGAAGAATAACTGAAACTTACTATAATAAGAGATATCAATGAGCAAAAACAAGGAATATGCAGCTACTTATGCGGAGTATGCTATGGAACAGATGAAGCGTTATGGTATTCCCGCTTCTGTTACTTTAGCACAGGGTATACTTGAGAGCAGCAACGGGAAGAGCGAACTGGCCGTGAAAGGGAATGCCCATTTCGGTATAAAGTGTACGGATGAGTGGCTGAGGAATAACGGAAGTTATCTGGTATATACTGATGACCGTCCGAATGAGAAATTCTGTACATATTCGACTGTGGCGGATTCGTATGAACATCATTCGGCTTTTTTAAAGGAGAATACACGGTACAAGGATTGCTTTGCATTGTCAGCTGATGATTACAAAGGATGGTGCACCGGATTGCAACGGGCGGGGTATGCGACAGGGGCTAATTACGGAGGATTGCTACAACAGATTATTGAGAGGAACAGGCTGAATAAATTTGACGAGATAGTTATGAGGGAGGCGAAAACTAACGGGATAACCATTGGTACGGATGCTATCCGTAAACAGCCACAGGAAAGCAAATTAGGGGGACAATACTCGTTGCCATTGCGCAGGGAGTCTTTTATGTTGGTAACGTCGGCTTTCGGTATGCGTAATGACCCGCTGGATGCTACACGACAGCAAATGCATAAGGGTATAGATGTAAAGACTAAGCATGAGGCGGTGTTGGCAACGGAAACGGGGGGCAAGGTGACGGCGGTAAATGAAAACGCTCAGACGGCAGGCGGAAAGTCGGTGCATATAGAATATAGCAGGGAAGACGGCAGCCGGTATGAGGTTGCGTATCTGCATCTGGACTCGATTCAGGTAAAAGCTGGTGACCGTGTGCGAGCCGGGCAACAGGTGGCTGTGACGGGGAATACCGGGACACGTACCACTGGTGAGCATCTGCACATCGGTGTTAAGCAGGTAATGGAGAATGGGAACAAGCGTGACATTGACCCGGTAGCGTATGTAGCGGAGATAGCCGAACGTGGGAATATAAGAACCGAGTTACTCTGTAATGGTGAGAATCTGCTTGCCAAATATGAACCGGAGATAACGATGGCAGATAGCCAGGAGGAATCGACCAAGCAGGAGACGGATATGCCACTCTCGGTGGAGGGATGGATGAAGAAGCTCCTATCATCCGAAGACTCGGGTGTCGGACTGGGGGGAGGTGATCCTATCATGGAGATGATAACCACTCTGTATGCCGGATTGATGACCTTGGTTACGCAGTTTGATGAACAGAAACAAGAGGCGAGCCGGGAACAACAAATGCAGGAGGCAACGGAGACGTGCTTAACCCGGAAGATAGATATAGGCGGTTTGGTGCCTACTGCTGAAAAATGTCATGTCAATCTGTCTGACGCCGGCTCTCCCATGCTGGAAGCTACCGTGAACGGTCAGAAGATTAGTCACGAACTGACTAAGGGTGAAGTGAACTCGTTGACCAAAACGTTAGGTAATGAACAACTGGCAGATGCCGACAAACGACAACACATAGCTTCGATTGTCGGGAACATAGTATTGCTGAAACAGGCGAGTTTGAATTATAATCAGGGTATGGAACAGGGGCAGGAACGAACGGAAGGGGTGAGGATATAGTTGATAGGCGATTGCGAAACTGCAATATTAGCTGTATCTGTGCGGTAAGGGACATGGAAATAGCTAATTGTCTATATATAAAGGCGTTCATGTTTGGATGGAGATCTATTATTATATATAATACCCTGTGTCTGTATAAAACAATATGCTTGTTGTGTCCGAAAGATTGCACATTATTAGGATATAATAAATGTTAACGGAAAGACGTTTTTTGATGCGTTTAGGTTTGTTGTCCGAAAAATTGCATATCTTTCGGACATAATAAACGTTAATGAAATGAATAGGCAAGAGGAAAGTACTTCTAAAAAAATAAAGGATACCATTCTTTCAGGAGAAGAAGGTCGTATTTATTTTATTAGTGATTTTGTAGATTTAGGGAATGATGCCTTAGTAACTAAGGTGTTGTATCGGCTGGAAAAAAGCAATCTTCTGATAAGATTGTCCAAGGGGATATACCTGTATCCGGTAGTAACACGGTTTGGGATAAGCTATCCATCGCTCCATACGATAGCCAAAGCTATTGCCGAAAGAGATAAAGTGAAGATTATGCCTACAGGACATGCGGCTCTTAATCAATTAGGATTATCTACGCAGGTTCCTATGAACGCTATATATTTGACAAGTGGTTCGGCCAGAACCATACAAGTGGACAAACGAAAAATAACGTTTAAGAGAAGTGTACCCAAAAACTTTCAGTATAAAGGTAGCCTTTTCCCACTAATCGTTTTTGCCATGAAAGAACTTGGTGAGAAGAATATAGATGACTCTGTTCTTAGACAAATAGAGGGTTTATTGAATAAAAGTGATGAACGGGAGAGCTTTGAACATGATATTGCTTTAGCACCAGCCTGGATTAGAAATTTATTATTACCTATTATAAAGAAAAGTAAAACATGAGTATCTGGAAAGATTTATCAATAGATGAGTAAAGGGCTATCCTGAATAATGTATCTTTAAAAACAGGGTTGATAGAGAATGCTGTTGAGAAAGATTGGTGTGTATCAATGGTTTTGAAAGCTTTGTTTCAATTCTCTTGTGCTGATTATCTGGTTTTTAATGGTGGCACATCAATCAGTAAAGGGTGGTCGCTGATTCAAAGCTACTCGGAAGATGTTGATATAGCTATTGACCGCTCTTTTTTTCATTTTGATGGGGAGCTATCTAAGAAACAACGTACGCAGTTAAGAAAAGCTTCGTTGAAATTTATCCGGGAAGAATTGGCTGTGGAATTAGATAGTATATTGAAGGGTATGGGAATAAACGATTATTCTATAGTTCTTCCGGAATTAATCGAGTCGGATAAAGATCCTGAAATTATTTTTGTTCCTTATAATTCGGTCCTCGAAGAAGCTGATGAGAGTTTGACGAATTATATACCTTTTCAGGTAAAGGTTGAAATAAGCTGCCGCTCTCTGCGTGAACCTTGCACCCAGCTTATGATGCGTTCATTGATTGCTGAGGAATATCCGGATGAGGACTTCAGTGAGGATTACTTCGGTGTGAATACTGTTTTGCCCACTCGTACATTTCTGGAAAAGGCTTTCTTGTTACATGAGGAGTTCCAAAAAGGAGATATACGCTCTCTTCGTATGTCGAGACATTTATATGATTTGGAAAAATTGATGGATACTCCATTTGCTACCCAGGCTCTTGAAGATACGGAATTGTATACGTCTATTGTGAAGCACCGTTTTGCATTTACCAAATGGTCCGGGGTGGATTATAAGACCCATCATCCTTCCGCTATCAATTTCTTGCCGCCTGAAGAGGTGCGTGAGGATTGGAAAAAAGATTATACGAGATGCAGGAGAATTTTATATATGCAGAATCATTGTCGTTTGAAGAATTACTCGAAAGAATGAATGAGTTGCTGGAACGCTTTAGAGAGGTGCAAATAGACGATGATTTTTTTCAATCTTCTGAATATAATCCTCAAAAGCGATAGTAACAGATAGGGGAGGTGTTGAATAAGAGCAGAAATTACACTTTTGTGTAATTGAACAGTAAGTAAATCGCTGTACCTTTGCCGAAAAATAGAATTATGTGTGGAAGGTATAGCAGAAATCGTATTTATGTGAATGAGGACGAACAGAAGCTGATAAAAAATGTTCGTATTCTTCTGGGAGGTGCAGGAATCGGAAGCATTATTGCCGAATGTGCATTGCGTTTCGGATTTGAGAATATTACTATTGTTGACGGTGATAGGGTGGAGGAAAGTAATCTGAACCGACAGAATTATACATGTGATGACATAGGTCACTACAAAGCGGAGAGCTTGGCTAACCGTTTGCTACAGATAAACCCACAGGCAAATATTAAGTTTCATAATTCTTTTATCAATCATCATAATCTAGAGCGATTTATTGACGGTAATGATATTGCTGTAAATGCTTTGGATTTTAAATCGGACATTCCTTTCGTGTTTGATAGGATTTGCCAAACGAATAACATACCGGTTTTGCATCCTTATAATTTCGGATGGGCCGGATTCTTGACTGTAACAAAGCCTGATACCATTCAGCTGGATGTCTTAACCAAAAAAACGCAAGGATTTGAACTGGAAATGGCTAAATATGTAGCCGGATATGAAACGCATTGGTATACACCGCAAGACTGGTTGGATAATGTAATTGAACAGTATAAGAATGAGAACGAGACTCTTCCTCCACCCCAATTGTCAATAGGATCATGGATAGCTGCCGGGTATTGTGTAAATGTGATGCACAGTCTGGTTGTGGGAAAAGAGGTTAAGTGTTTTCCAAAGTTCTATTTATCTTCAGTATTATGTGATATTAATTAACTCCTTACAGTAATTTGTAATTGGTTGCAAATGACAAAGCTTCAGTGATATTTTTGACTTCTAACTTTTCAAAAAGTTTTCGTTTGTAGAATTTGACAGTATCAATAGCTATGCAGAGTTTATCTGCAATTTCATACATAGTATAACCTTTGGCGGAAAGTAATAATATATCTTTTTCCCTTTCATTTAAGGTTATACCATTGTTTACTACCCACCGATGACTTTCCAATGAATATTCCCAATATTGGGTCATTCCGGATTTACGCAGTTCGACGTGCCCCGGAGTGTCGTGCGGGGATAACGAGACAACACATGCCGCCAACCACATACGGCCATCACTTGTAAGTATCAATGGGGTGAGTTTGTGATTTATGAGCATTTGCTTCTTACTATTTACAATGTGGAAATCGTAGGATATGGTATATTCGGTTCTTTCTTCGGTAGGAATAGTGTGGAAAAAGTTGAATCCGGCTTTGTTTATCTTTGTCAGCATATCCAGTTCCGGTGGCGGAACGTGATTGATGTAGAACATGTATCCCAATTGTTTGACCTGCTCTGATGTATGTCCGCAAAGGAACAAGGGATTACCGGATACGTGCAGGAAATCTTTTTTATAATAATCGATAATATACAGGCTTTGGTAGGTTGTGCGCGATATGGCATCGAATATCTTAATCAAAAGCTCTACTTTTTGATATTCTTCTTCAGAGATGCTATGTACAGAATTGGAACTTATAAAAAAGTCTTCTTTTCTAACCATATTTGTATTGTCAATCAACTGTATTACAAAGCTAACAAAAATATTCAGGTAGTAATGGAGAAATGACATAAATATGTAACGGTAGATAAAAAAATCTCAATTACACTTTTGTGTAGTAAAAAACTTTTCAGACATAGGTAAATTTGCAACGTGATAATTATAAAAAGAAGAATGATGAAAGAGTTTGTAGAACAATGCGGAATCTATCGTATTTTTAGAGTTGGGCCAGAGTATCTTCGAAATGTTGCGGAGTTTGTGGTAAAGGTGAATTATAGACATCATACTGGGAATACTTATCCTGCAAATCTGGATGAGGAAATAAATCTGGTTTATGAGGAAGAGCTGAGATATACTGCGACTTCACATATTTTTATTGCTGAGAGTAACGCTGGTGAGATGATTGGCTGTATTCGTGTAGCAAAATGGGATATGATGAATGACTTGCCGATGCAGAAGATTTTTAATGTCAATCCTCTGGAACGCATTGGCTGCATAAGACCTGACTCGTCTGTCTGGCATGTGGGACGGTTTGCCGTAGGCTCTAATGCGGGAGTATCGCGCGTTTCTCTGTTCAAGAAACTAATGGTATATGCAATTACTCCGATTTGCCAAGAAACCGATAGTTATATGCTGGCCGAGTGTGACTGTAAATTGTTACGCGTAATGGGGTTATTAGGCATTGATACCATAAAACTAGGGGAAGGGATTCATTATCTCGGTTCAGAAACAATACCTGTATATGCGCATCGTCAAGGATTGTTGAATTTCTTATATGAGTATGGTAGTAAAAGCAACTCGGCCAAAAACTATCAAGGGAGTGTGAATGTTGCTTGATGCTGGATAATACAGAAACGGAACAACATATTTAGACTGAAGTTGATGATATACTGGGAAATGAAAGGTATACGTATCGTTACCTGGAAAGAGCGTATTGATGATGTTTGGGAACTGTATGACATGAAAAAGAAAGTGCGAAGAGAAGCGGAAGAGAGTGGAGTTGTAACGGAAAATACTGCTTTTCCGCTTTCAATAGGTTTTTCTTATGTTACTAAAAGGAAAAATACTTGGATATTGAATATGAAATATCGCAATTATGATGAGTGGAAAGCTGATAGTGAGGAACATACATGGGAGTTCCAGATATGTCAGGATAGAGAGAATGGGGAATTTTATGCTGTACGTACGTTCAAACTCCCCTCGGGAAGAGAGGTGTGTTGTATATTTCCGCCTTTCACTTATGGGGAGTATGCAAAATTTCATCCGGTGAAGGAAGGTGATATCTACTCAGTAATGAATGTGTTACTAGATATGTTTGATATGGAGAGTATTATAGAGTATGAAGACAGGCTATATATTACGTCGGAAAGTATGTTTGTGGTAGGAACTCCTTTGGCTTTTCATCAACATGTTTATTTGTTTGACAAACAGTTGTATTATAAGAGAATGTCTGTTGGCGTAGATATACCGGCTGTAGCATGTACCGAAATGTTGCATCGCTCAAATAAGTTGTCTATGAAATGGGAAGGGATGAATGATATCGGTTTGATCCCACGTGCATTCTTTAAAAAAGATACTTGAAAATAAATAGTCGGAATTCGAGTTGCAGGAGTGGATTTAGAAGGAAATATCTGCTTCTGTAGTTCATATTAGGGGACAGGGCTAAGTGTACCTGTCCTTATTTGAGCTGTCAGGAAAGGGCTTTTAAGAAAGAAAAAAGTGCTTCCAAATAACCCATTTTACCTTTGCTTCGGAAGGGAGCTGGAAAGTTTTAGCAAGAAAAATGGCTCCGATAACTTCTGCGCCGGACTTTTTTAGATTCTCGGCATAACTGGCCAGGCTTTTGCCTGTTGTGAGAAGATCATCAAATTTATCGAAAGCTTTTGATAACGTTGATTATCAAAAGAAAAATAATATCCAAAGTATTTTTTAGAAACATGCTATGAAAAAGCATACTGCTCAAAAACACTTTGGATAATAATGTCTGTGTCAATACAAAAACTATGAATCACAGAAACTCTTTAATAGCTCTCTTAACTTGTTTTTTCAACTCTAAACTTTAAGTTCGATTATGCTAATGATTTCATAGCCCCTCTCCAATGCATTCTGTTTCTGTTTAGAATTAACTTTGGTGTACATTTCAGGCGATTTTCCGCCCATTGCTCTTTTTCCATGAGCTGCTACCTGAGTGGAAGATAAAGTAATAAAAATCCTATTAGAATAGCGTTCGCTTTATTAGAATATATTTCTAATCATTTGCTTTATAGTTGAATTCTCTAACTTTAAACCTAAAGGTTTTGATATGTCATGCCCCTCTGATAGATGTAAAGATGTGTTGTAAATGATTCCAAGTAAAAAATATGTCTCAGGTATATGAATACCTATGCTCTGAGCAAAATGGAGTTTATTTTTTGTTCCATGTATTTTTTCTATGAAAACCCGCTTGTTTTCCACATCGGGAATATTATCATATACTAACTTTTCTATTTGAATTCTTACACCAAAACATATTGATAATGGATCAAAGATGCTATCCTCGAACAAATATCTTCTAACTTCACGGAATACCTTCTTTAAGAATATTTCAGGTTTAGCCCAAGCTACATTTAGGTTAAGTGCATTAAACTTAACAGTTAAGTCAATGTGGGAAATATCAGGATGGAAATGGAAATAGTAAGCGTCCACTTCTGTTTGAATGCTCTCTTCTGTTCTTTTATAAATGAGATTTAATATTTGTAGATTAGATTTGATATTGATATCTTTTATATAATTTACTTTTATTTTACTGTCATTGAAGCAGAAATGGTTGAAGAACAGAGGGTCTAAATGTGTTAATAAAATAGGGAATATTTTTCTTTTATTTCTTTTCATATCATCAATGAAAGTAGAAATATAGTATTGGAATGTTATCAAATTGGCATCATCCATATAATCGAATATTTCATCAATAATTAAAATACAATCTTTCTTCTTAAAATTACGTCTAGCCCTTATTAGTAAAGCTATGAATGTCAGTATATCTCTTTGTCCATTGGATATCTCATGAGCTTTAGGCCAATTGACGATTAAGCTATTTTTCTTTTTATCTTCTACAGGCTTTATATCAAATCTATCTTTTACGGGATTAAAAGAACTTATGGTTTGAGTATAATCTTCTTTTTCCTCTAAATAATATAAATACTTACAAGCTTTTTTAAAATTAACGCCTAAAAGGTATTTTGTTGTTAATATTTGCCATGCTGATAAAAACAAATCGACATTGTTCGTTATTTCTTTGAATTTAAAAGAATCTATAATCTCTAAAAGTTTTTGATACTCTTCTAATTCTTGAATTATTGGTAGAATATTTACTTCTATCCAGCTTTTTAGACTATCTGCACTTCCATCTTGTTGGTTTATTTGTTTTATTGAATCATTGATAGCATCTCTGTATTTTTTAAGATCAAATCTGGAAAAATCTATTTCGTTTTCGATTCTATGAAACAAAGTCCCACATTTAAATAAGGCTGAAATATTATTTAATAATTTATTTCCATTTGCACCGAATTCCGTTTTAATAACTGCAGGTACATAATTAAATCCTGTTTTAGGAGGAATAGTTGAAACTAATACGGTCGGATGTATGTCGAGAGACGTTTTAGCGAAAGGTTTTCCCCCAAAGGATTGAACTTTGGATTTAGGTTCAATCTGGTTATTTATGACAAAAACATCAAAAATATCTGTTATTGAATTGTGATCTTCATCAGCGATAAGGGTTTGTCCAGTACTCAGCGTTAGAGAAAGATATGGTTTGTTATCAGGATTGTTTTTATGAAGGTTTTTTTCATCTAACTCTATTTTGTTACTCTTTAGTGAGTCAAAAGCAATCGCAAATGAACTTTTGCCAAAGCCATTTGGAGCAACTAAAATATTTGGTTTATTTGCTACTAAATTAAGGTTAAATATTTTATTGTCAATGCCTTTTATATTTCTAATTTCAATTCTGTTTATTATCATGCCATTGTTTTCATTTTACCAAATAAAACCTCCAAGATTTCTACCAACAGTGTCGTTAAAATCTTGTTTATCAATCATCTTGTCTACTTCACTTTTTGATAATTTGTTAAACTCCACTATATCTTCAATGGATATTCCTTTAAATCCTCTCTCAAAATATCCTGTAGCTGTGCCCACAAACTGTCCATCATCAACACATCCATCAAAATCAATATCATCAATGCAGTCATCGCTGAAAGCGACTGACTCATATTCTTCTTTTGTTTTTGTTATAATAAAACAATTTTCTTTTGTTAAATCAAGTAGATTTGACTTCAGCCTCCATTCTCTCAACCATGTAAAATCCTTAATATTTGGTATATACTCTTCAAATCTCCATCTAAGTGATTCGGGAAAGACATTTTTCTCTTCTATAGTACCATATATAACTGGTCTTGCACCTAATAGAAATAAGTGTTCTTTTTTTATTGCAATTCCATAAGGAGCATACATTGGTTCTTGATAATTGTTAAAAATATCAAACATGCCTTTAAGTAATGTTATAGGAGCCTCTGTAAAGCATATTACTCCATTATTCTTAATGTCTTTTAGTTGACTATCTTTTGCTATTTTTAATAATGTATCAAACGCATTACTCCCTTTTGTAAAATGGAATAAATAATCTGATATATCTTCTCTTGAAGCAATTATTTTGAGTAATGTTTGATTCATATATGAATTTCGTCTTATTTTCGCAAAAATACCCATAAAAAAACACCTGACAAAATTTCTTGTTAGGCGTTTTTCAATAAGTTGTCTACAATCCTGCATTTACATTTTGAATACTGAAATTTACGCCGGAGTTGATTCTAAAACAGAAATTAAATGCATATCTATGAAAATATTTGTATAGTCGAATTTAAAGTTGATAATTTGGGAAAAACTGTAAGCTAATAATTGTTAAAAATGATTTTGAAGCTATTTTGATTTACTCAGCTTTTCGGTTGGTGATTTTCTATCTAAAGTATAATAACCGAATCATATTTCAAGAGTAAAATGTGATACTTCATAGACTTAACTGATAAACAATTGCAGTCGTAAAAGTGCTTTAGGAATAAGAGACTTAAGCATAAAGTATCTCTTTGTTTTTGGAGTTTTATTATATTAATCTAGTGTAAATGTAACTTAAATTGTTAAGAAGATTATACTTTTGAGAAGAATAAGAGGTATTATCCATACATTTATTTATTTTTGCATAATAGAAAAGCTGTTTCTGTAGGGAATAGAACCAATATAAGAAAGTAATATGTCAATCGCTGCTTGAGAGTGTGCATTACTGATGCTTTATTCCGATTCATAAAACTGTTGAGGGTAGTGAGTCGTATACTTTCAGATGAAATTAATATATAATTATTACTCCATATAAAAGAGAAACATATAAATGAATAAGTCAATACAGATGCTTGTTGAAGCTGTAAATATGATTCCCAGACAATTTTACCCAAAGTATCCTAATGATAATATCTCTGAATCAGTTTATGAACGGTTAGTATCGCAGTTAACAATAAGATATAGAAAGCTGACTGGAGGTTATTGCAGAACTGAATTATTATTGCCTACTTCTGAGAATATTCAAAAATTTGCATATACTCCGGAAAATAAGGCAATGATAAGAAAACTGGCAACAGGGATAGCTTCTTTGGTTCCTAAACCTACTTTTTTAATGGAACAAGTGAGTGAGCTTCCTTTACCGGTTACTATAGTTGAAGTAAAGATGGATCATAAGTTGCAACGGGGAGTGTTTTATTGGGATTTCTTCAAGCTTCATTTTTTAGTTGAACAAAATAGAGGATCTTGTGGTATTTACTTTATTATTAATCAAGATGTGATTTCTGTTCAAAAGAAAATATCAGCATATTATGAACGTGGGTTGTACACTTCATTGAGTGCAGAGAATATATTCTTTCTTATTAAAAAGGATTATAACTCGGATATTGTGGTGTTGAACTATAAAGGAGAAAGTTCTTGATGATATTCATTTTTCTGCTGATGCGGTAGCTGGGCTTATATCCTTAAAAAATGATTTGACACTATTAAAGTAATAAGTGGCTGATCAGAAAACGAAGTATAGTAGTATGAAAGACAAAAGTGTGTATTACTTCAAAAAAATAATTCTTCTTTTTTTATTTAATTAGTATACTTGGTTATTCGTATTTCACTGGATTGTCGTATTTTTGTCATCAACGTTCAATTCTTAGTTTGACTCCTGTGTCTTTCTTCGTCAGAATTGATTTAGTCGCTATGCGGTAACTGCAAAAAAAGTACTAAAATGTGGCTAAATTCTTAAATATCGAAGAAGATGATTAAAGGAAATGTAACTCTATGCGGTAAAATTAGTCATGCCGCTACATTAAGGCCCAATAAGAAGGGCGAAGTATATACCAACTTTACAGTGAAAGTCAGTTTGCCCAGTGGAGCGGGAAGTACAAAAGATTGTTATGTGTTTGTCCGCAAAAAGGGGGGTACTGCTAATATACTTGATCAATATCCAGTTAATACTTTTGTAGAAATAACCGGGATACTTACTTTTCGTAAAAGTAGGGAAGAACTCTATATGAATCTCACCGCTGAATCTGTAACTTGCTGTGAAGGGGAAATACAACAGGGAATAAATGGGGATATTGAATTTTATGGAACAGTCGGTACAATCCCCGAAATTAAAGATGATAAACACGGTAAAAAATACCTGTTCTTTTCAGGTTTCAGTAGTGAGCAGTCAGGGGAGGAACGGGTGTTTACATGGGTACGCTTTGTGCGTTTCTCGGGAGAGAAAGAAAAATTTCTAGAAAAAGGGAATGGGGTGCATTTAGTAGGAGCATTGGATATACTTTTCTATAATGGACGTTTGAGCTTAGGATGCCGATTCAAAGAGGTTTTCCCTTGGGGAAAGAAAAAAGAGGAATCCGAATAAAGTGATGTATGGCTGCAAATATGAACAAAAACTACGCCCAGTATGATGGGCGTAGTTCCGAAGAACGGGCTTTAGAGCGGTATACAAAACTGATAATTGAGAAAATGAAAGCTATTGAAAAGAATAGGATGGAACCGTGGTTTACAGTCGATTCTACGAAATGGCCGAGGGGGCTGTCAGGTAGGGATTTCAATAGTATGAATGCATTGATGCTCTTGCTTCACTGTGAGAAAAATGGGTATCGTGTTCCTTTGTTTTTTACTTTTGATCAGGTGATGGGGCTTAACAACAATACAAGCATGCCTGCAGGGAACAAACATCTTGAAACTGAGAAGGGGGATATAGCATCAAAGGTATCTGTATTGAAGGGGGCTAAGAGCTTTCCTGTTCTTTTTTCCACATATACTATAGTACATAGTGATACAAAAGCAAAAATAAATTATGATTATTACAAGAAACTATCCAAAGGAAAACAAGCAGAATATAAAGTGTACTCCAAACAACAAGTATGTAACGTCTTCAATGTTGATCAAACGAATATGCGGGAAGTTCGCCCGGAGTTGTATAACAAGTTTAAAGAAGAAAACAGGGCGCTACCACCGGAGCTAACAGCCGATGTCTACAAATTTCCTGCAATAGATGAGATATTAATGAATGATGATTGGATTTGTCCTATCTATTTGCGGGATAAATATGAAGCGTATTATTCGCCAGCTTGTAATGAGATTGTACTTCCTGGAAAGGAACATTTTGATGAGGGAGAAGCATTTTATGGAGCAGTTTTACAAGAAATGATACATTCAACTGGTAGTAACATCTTTCTGGATCGGTATAACCCCAATAATAACTATTGGGGGACTTCGGAAAATAAAGGTGAAGAACTACTATCTGAACTTGGCAGTGCTTTAGTTATGCGGAAACATGGTTATTTGAAAACTATCAAGAAAGAAAATAGCGCATATATAAAAACATGGTTGGATAGCTTGGAAAAATCTCCAGAGTTTCTTAAAAATGTAATGGCGGCTGTGAAAAGTTCAACGGCTATTGTGAATGAAAAGATTGAAAGTGTCAATCGGAGATTGTTAGAGGAAATTGCGGATATGCAGAAAAAAGAAATATTGTATGTGACTGAAATGCCCCAAAAAATGGTTTCTGAATTTCGTATGTCGGACAAGGAGTCATGTGATGCGGTTTATAAATTGCTTCTTAATGATTTCTATGATAAAGATACCAACAAGCCGATAGAGATATGCAGACCATCGGAGAAAACAGTTCGGTTAGATAGTAAATATATTGATGAAGCGCTTGATTATGTGTATAATTGCTTAGATTCGGAGTCATTAAGTAAGTTAGTAGCCGTTGGTAATTATTTTAATGGGTATCCTATTGAAAACTATTCTGATTTTTTCAACAAACGTTTTACGACAGAATTTGAAAATAGAAGGAATAACCCTGCTTGGTTAGAGGAACAAGGATTAGGAGAGAATGTCGTTTGGGATTTAAAATTTATCTCAGATGATGGATATCATCTGGTAAAGGCTACTTTAGGAGAGAAATCCAAATTAGGAGCTTTAGATTATAATTGCAATATCTTCTTGCCGTTTACAGATGTAGGAGAAGATATTAATTTAGAAACAGATTTAGGATACATGACGGAATTTCGCAGACGTCTTTTGTATCAAAATGGAAAGGTTGATGCTTTTGGAAGAATCTCTTTTGCTGGTCCAATGACTCGTGACGCTAAGACAGGTATTGTAAGCCGTAAGCTTCTGATTGACGGTGAAGCTAAGGCTACTTTTGTTTTAAAACCTGATGATTATATATATGATTTGAATTTTGTATTGGACTTGGAAAAGTCTAGTTCAGAGGAATTTGTTATTGAAGATAGAACCGGAACTGCTAAACATTGGTTTGGCGATGTTTCGTATAATAAATTATTGGATGTTTATCAAGTGGCGGTTAAAGGTATAAGGGATTTATTAGTGTCTAAAGATAAATTTTATCCGATTCGTGTTATTACTGAAGATACGAATATGGCCTTGTTGGATTATTGTATTTCTAAAGAAAGCAGGAAACAAGAAAAACAGGAATTGGAGGTTATAAAAGAGAAGGCTAAAATACATCCAGGGTTGACACTATTTAAAAACAACGATGGGATGTGTGGACTTTTAGATAGTAATGAACGGGTTGTCGTGCATCCACGCTGGCTTGATTGTAAAGCGGAAGCCAATGGTGATGTCATATTTTGTGGATTTACGACACGATATGGGTTGGAAGTACCTGATTCATCACTGCATTTTACCAAAAATGAATTGATGGATATGGCAAAGATGTTAGCCCGGATTTCAAATCTTAGAGTGGAGCAAAGGGGCAGGAGTGAAGATCATTGGATTGCTGCAAATATTGATGGTAAGCCTGTTTTGAGTGAGAAAATTACAGAACGGGATTGGATAGAATATCAGGGTGCTGCTGTTTCGTCACTACAACTGGGAATGAAATATTTTTCTAATATATTTGTAGACGATCTGGAAAAGAATGAGAAATACGCGATGAGGAGATGACTGTTGTAGAACAGTAGGAGATAATTGTGAGAAATTCTGTTCGTGTTTCTGGGTATAGTTTTTTTAGCTTTTATTAGAATCCAGCAGGACGTCAAGGTATGTTATTCACAAAGCTGATTTAAATTATGTGCAGAAGGAGCTTTACCATAAGATAATGGGGTATATGATTTTAGTCTCAATAGAGTATGTCTTTTATGATGTTCATTCATCCTTTGTTTATTGATCTATCTGAAATATACGTTCGGATTTGGAATATTGTAATATAATAAAAGGCAGGAAAAGTTAGCTTTCCTGCCTTGCCATAAAAAAATATGGTATATATAGTTGAAATGATTTTATTGCCTTTTATTTTAGGTAGATTTCAATTTTTGTACAACGGTTAACTTTATCCGGCGAATAAATATCTACTCCACCTTTACTTTCTAATGTGTAGGACTTTTCTGTTATTCCTCTTTTTATCAGTTCAGTAGAGATGTATTTTGCACGCTGGCTACTTAGTTTGGCGTTGTCAGTAGCATTACCCGTATTGCAGTCTGCAAACCCAGTCACTTTTAGATGTAGATCATATTTCTTACACAGCTTTGCAATTTCATCCAAGTTTGCTAATTGGGAGTCATCGGTTAAGATTGACGTAGATATATGGAAAAAGAAAAGTATTGGAGCTCCCACACATGCTTTTTGGCTGGTCAATATGTTTAGATATGAACGATTGTTTGGCTTTATTTCTTTTGTCGGGTGATTGGCTGATAAATTTTCTCCATTGATTAAGCTGTCTGTTTCTGAAGTGGACAATTCATCATTGTCACTCTGTTCTGACGTCGTAGTTGATAGACGGTTTCTTAAAGAGTTAAGCCCGCTGTAGCTGTTTACCGGATAGTATGAAATGTTAATGGCTGATATAATAGAATCAGAAGCCAATAATAAGCCGGACGGGGTAAGTTCATGCTGCAGGCGAGATAGTAAACCTTCTATTTCAAGAATTTTACGCATTTGCGCGATGACGTCGTTTTTTAATTTATTTTCTTTTTCGAGCTGTTGTAGCTTATCCTTAGTAGCTTTATTAATGTTGTCATGTAAGGTGCTTGGAGTGTGTTTCCAACCTTTTTTCCCGAATCGAATGCTAAGTCCTACTGATAAATGAAATAGATGGTCAGCGAATTTATTCCCTTTTCCGGCACCGTCAAAATCGGCGAAAGTAGTTAAACCACCGTATTCTAAGGATAGAGATAAGCGATCATGAAGCCGTATGTGATTTATTATCCCATAATTTAGTGTAAAGGGATGTTTGTGAGTAGTCTGATTTTGAATAATGCCGGTTCCTGCAAATGGAATGAATTGCCAGCGCATCTCTTTATCTCTAAAAATAAGGTTTGTCATATTCCATAAGAAATCTGCGTGGATATGATAATAGCTCTGTTTTTCTACCATGTGATTCTTTAGATCAAATCCTTGAAAAGCGATTCTACCTCCTGCTGTAGGGCTGAACCATTTGCCGAAAGAGGCTTGAAAAATTGGGCGTGTGCGTCCAAATAAATCTGCGCAGCCTATCGGTTGGCCGATGAATGTGCTTACGCCTCCTGCTATGTTTAAGAACCAGTTTGATAATATTTCATGTGAATATTCTCCGTTATGGAGTGCCATCTTTTGATATTCTTTTTGAATTGATGGAATATTTGTTTTCGTATACATCAGTTTTGGGAATGTAATGTATTTGATATTATTCTTCAACCCTTGTTCTTCAGCATAAGGTTCTACCTTTTTGGGAATAGACAGACTGTCTTGCGCATGAGAAAGTATGGCTGGTGATAGAAGGAGGACAAGTAGAATGTATTTTCGCATTTTCCTTTATTTTATGATTAAGTAAATTAAATATCAAGACAAAATAAGGTGCTTTACCGGGCATGGCAAAGGAAAGAGAGTAAATGGTTTGAGATTTTAGTTTTAATTAATGAGATGTATTGTAAATCATACATAACGTGTTCAAAATCATACATGCTTTCATTAGAGAAGTATGAATGCAATGATCTTAATGATGAAAAATCCGGATTGTGAAGTAAATTTTGATAGAATTATGTTTCTCTAACAGTATTCTTTGCTGTTATTGTAACGGAAATATGTGTTGCCAATAAGCGTAAAATTGATACCAATTATGGTAAATTGGCTTTTTGTCATGTCAGAATGATGTAATAGCTGCTTTTATGTATTATATTTGCTAAAATACGACAAGCCGGATATAAAAATCTAATTCTAACTATAATATGACAATGAAAAAAATATCACTGTTTTTGTTTTTATGTTTGATATGCTTGCATAGTTTAAATGCTCAGAATAACATTTCTGCTTTACTCCCTATGCCTAATCATGTTGAGGTAAAAAAAGGAAATTCATTCTCTATTTCAGAAAGGGCTGGTATTTATGTGCCGGACAAATCTTTGCAGTTCGAAGCAAATGAGTTGCAAAGAATAATAGAAAAATATGTGGGGAGCAAGTTGCATATTCAGTATGGAATTCCTGATGACGGGAAAAATATTTGTCTGATGATTAATCCAGCCTTAAAGGGAAGTGAACATTATCAACTTGATGTCAGTGATAAGAATATTCTGATAAGCGGTGCTTCATCAAAAGGTGTTTTTTATGGAATTAAAACATTGGAACAGGTTTTGATTGGGGATGCATGTAATGCGATGACCGGACATATTGCTCCACTGTGGATAGATGATAGCCCGCGCTTTGCCTTTCGTGCGTTTATGCTTGATCCTGCCAGACATTTTCTGCCAATGGAAGATGTGAAGTTTTTTATTGATAAAATGGCAGACTATAAATATAATGTTTTACAGCTTCATTTGACGGATGACCAGGGGTGGCGAATAGAAATAAAGAAGTATCCGAAGCTAACAGAAATGGGAGCATTCCGGAATAAAGACGGAGGGAAACAAGGACCGGATAATGGTTATTATACGCAAGAGCAGATAAAGGAGATTATTGAATATGCTGCTAAACGTCATGTAGAAGTTATTCCGGAGATGGATATTCCTGGGCATACTGCCGCTCTGTTGGCTGTTTATCCGGAACTGGGGTGCATCCGCACTGATACGGCTAAAACAGTAATAGGAAAAACTACGGATGTAATGTTATGCGCTAATCAACCTGAAGTATATGAAATGTACCGTGATATTATTGCTGAGGTATCAGCCCTTTTTCCTTCCAAAAAAATTCACTTAGGAGGTGACGAGGCTTTGATTGAGAAAAACTGGGCGAAATGTGTTCGTTGCCAAAAGCTAATGACGGAATTGGAGTATACGAAGGCGAGTGATCTGATGAACTATTTTTTTGATAAAATGCTTTCATTTGTACGTGAAAATAAGAAAGAGCCCATTTTATGGTGTGAACTTGATAATATTCGTTTACCGGCTGACTCTTATTTGTTTGATTATCCGAAGGATGTTACGTTGGTCAGTTGGAGAGCCGGATTATCTCCGCTGTGCCTGGACTTAACAAGACGTCACGGTAATCCCATTATTATGGCCCCGGGAGAATATGCATATCTGGATTATCCGCAATATAAAGGAGACTTGCCTGAATTTAATAATTGGGGAATGCCTGTGGTTACATTGGAGCAGGTGTATCGGTTTGATCCCGGTTATGGGGGGACTCGTGAGGAACAGCAACATATTCAAGGGATAATGGCTACATTGTGGGCGGAAGCAATAAAGGATATTAATAGAGTAACATATATGGCTTACCCACGAGGATTAGCATTGGCCGAGGCTGGATGGACTCAGATGGAGAATCGGAGTTGGGAGTCTTTTAAAGCACGCATTTATCCTAACCTATATCGTATGATGAAAGAAGGGGTTTATTTCCGTGTACCTTTTGAGATAGCCGAACGGGATGCGAAGTAGATAATATATATGAATGTGTGACTTGAGGAATACAAATTTAGTATAGTGGTATTTCAGTGATTGTGTGTTTTGATAATGCCAAAGCATGTATTTATTTATTTGAATGCGGAATCGCCCTGTCAGTATGTTTATACTGGCAGGGCGAAGTTCTGATATATGACCGGTATCATGTTTGTGGTAAGTATATATGCGTTTATCTTATTAAGAAGTTTGTGTGTGATATTTTAATTGTTACCTTTGCTTTAAGGTGATAAAATATTATTAATAAAACAGGTGCTTCTTATATGTATTTATGCTTTGTATATATATTTGAATATTATAACCTTAAAGATATTGGTATTAGTCTGAATGATAAATATCTTTTTGATTACGATAAGGTTAAGAATATATTGACGATTAGTAAGAATGAGGAATACGCTGATGGCTTTTGGCCGTCTAACGTACAATCACTTACAGCTATTGTAGGTAATAACGGAGCGGGGAAAACCAATTTTATCAGGTTCATACTTCGTGCAGTTGTAAATGGTTCCGGCGAGCATTCCCCTAAGGGTATTTTAGTATATTCTGATAATGCGGGTAACATGCATTACTATAGTGCCGAAAATATTGAGGTACGTAGTTTGCTAGGTGATGTAAAAGTAGTTAAGCTTTCACGTCCTTTGGGGATAGAATGCTTTTATTACGGCTCTAATTTTAATCCTTTAAGTAGCCTTAGTGATATTCTTAGTGTGGAGCTTTCCGGTATGTCAAATGGTTGTGACGGATGGCTCTTACTTCATGACTTGCAAAATTATGCTAATCTGAATTCGAGCGGTGGCATATACTCTTTACGCGACTATGTTAATGCCTATTATTCTCAAAATCAATTGAGAATGGCATTGTTTATAAAAGAGTTCTACGGAATTCTGGATGAGGAACATATTAAAATACCCAGATATATCTTGCTGACTCCTAACTTATCCGGATATCGTGCTTTCCAACTTGAAAGAAGAGAAATATATGAAAAATTACCTTCAAATAATATGAGAAAGGTGGATGATCTTAAAGAATCTCGCTTGTTGGAGATAATTTATTACTCTGTTATCAATAATATCAGAGATAATCGTTACGGAGTGGATTATGGAATTTCTATACTGAATGGATGGATTAGTATGGTGGAATCTCAGGACACTTCTTTTTCGGTTTTTGATTTATTCTCAGCGTTTGTAGATAATAATGTTGAGTATAATAATGATGCTTTTTTAAGAGAGTTGAAGCGAATTATTTTTTGTATAGATCGTCTTTTTAGTATCGAGGGGGAGGCACTGAACATATATATCGATATAAGTGAAAAGGAAGGCGCGAAGAGGTTTGATGATTTTGTTAGTGCTGCTTATGATTCCAGAAGCTTTTTGACCGGTCGTTTTTTTGATTTAATTTGTGCGCATGATACGTGGGGGAGTGTTTCTCTTAGCTCTGGCGAACAACTAATATTGAATCTGTTTTCCAGATTACATTACTTTCAAGAAACTTTACCGAATACAATAGATAATTTGCATGATCCTCAGTTGATTATCTTGGATGAAGGGGAGAATGGACTGCATCCCGAATGGCAACGGAAATATATCAGTATTCTGATGGATTATATACAAAAACGAGGTGCAAAGGGCAAATACCAAATCATACTTACTTCGCATTCACCAATTATACTTTCTGATATTCCTAAACGGTGTACGAACTTCTTGGAACGTGATGGTAATGGTATTACTGTAAATGTGAAGGACGAACAAGAAGAGACATTTGCTACGAATATATTTGATTTATACCGTAATTCCTTCTTCTTAAAGGATGGGCTGATGGGTAAGTTTGCCGAATCGAAAATACGGTATATACTTGATTGTATAGAGCAGAAACGGACTGTGGTATATCCGAATTTGAGAAAACTAATCGAAACAGTAGGAGATAAGCATATTCAGAGCTTTCTGATTACTAAGTTAGGTGAGGTGGATACCGATCAGACTATCGAATTGCTCCAGAAACAAATTGACCGGTTGAAAAAAAAGAAGGGTAATGAATAAAATAGAGTTTCCACGAATAGGCTATGACGGACAATCGTATAGCCGAGATGATTTAGAAAAGTGGTATTGGGAGGAAGTTGAAAAGTTGAATATTGATAACCAATTGAAGGCTATTACGCCTGTTAAGGATGATGAAAAGTTATTGTTGAGGTATCTTTGTGTGCATTTAAAGGGAATTATTTTAGCTTCTTCCGAAAAGCTAGAGGAGCTTTCCTCAAAATTGGTTCCGCGGTTTTATAGTGTTTTATTGGAAATAATAGATGGGAAAAAACAGGCTACTAAATTTAATAAAAACATTTTGAAGGCATTTGGTTACAAGAAAAGCAGAACGACATTATTTATCGATTTGGCCTCTAAATTAAATATAAAGACTTGCCCTTATTGCAACGGGCATTATACTTTGTATCTTGAAAAAGCAATGGGTGGTAGGGTTTTAAAATTGGCTAAACTCCAGTTTGATCATTTTTTTCCTCAACAGGAAAACCCATTTCTGAGTATGTCTCTCTATAATTTGATACCTTCATGTCCTGCTTGCAATCAATCTAAATCGACGTTGCCAATGGGGTTAAAGTATCATCCATATGTTTCAGATATTCATAAGCTTTTTAAGTTTAGAATAACAGATCCGATAACTCTTTGGAGCGGTTCTTCGAAAGTAGATAGTATAGAGATAAAACTTGTTCCTACTGTTGCTGGGGACAATATTGAAGAACTGAATAATAAGTTACATTTGGGAATGCAGTATGCGCGTCATAAAGATATTGTCAGGGAGGTTTATGAAAAAGTATATCTGGAAGGGTATTACGCGAATCCGAGGAATTTTAGCTTTATGGGGCCAAGTTCACATGCCTTCAGGCTATTATTGGGTACGTATGTTGATTGCTGTGATATAGAGCGTCGCCCACTAACCAAGTTTATTCAGGATATATGGGAACAAGCACATGATGTTTCTGACGATTGAGCAATAGGAAGAATCGGGACAATCGGTTGAGATGTGCCTGCCAATTTATGGAAACAGCCATTCATTATATGGCTGTCGTGTTAATATAAAATCTTTGATATTTGTTTGTTTTACTGTATAAAAGATTAAAAATAAACTTTGTCTAGTAGTACGAGCATTTGCGTAAAATAGTAGTACAATGTATGCAAAGATTGTACGGGGTATGTAAACCGGTTATGAATCAGCAACAGATTTTCTTCTATTTTATGTGTACCCTTGAAAGCAGCAAACTTCCAAGGGTATCTTTATCTGTATTTTAATCTTTTCATAAACAGTGCCGGGAGATATTTTCCTTTCCCCCCCCTAGTTAAACTTTTCGTATTTCCTTTTGTTTTTCGTTAATTCACCTCTATTAAATCAACTGATAATTAAGGAGATGAAGAAAAAAGACAACATAAAGAAAGGAAATGTCGTGACTTTAATTGAGATTTTCAATTTGCAACTAAATAAGAAAATACGGTTAGGTTGCACGCGTACAGCGAGCAACTACAAAACCTGTATTAGGAAGCTGACTCTTTTCCTGGAAGAGGATGCCTCGACTTTCACTTTGCGGCAGGTGACTCCGGAATGGGTGGAAAGCTGGGTGAAACATCTGACCACCCTACATCCCAACCACCCGGAAACAGTAGATTTCTATTTCCGCATCTCACGTGCCATGTATAACCTCGCGCTGGAATCCATGAAAGACAAGCAGGGATACGTGGCCTTACCATTCAAAGGCGTTAAAATAAAGAAGTACTAACCTTCCAAACGTGCATTAACAGCAGAAGAGATGAAGAAATTGCTGGAACCCGATTTCAGGGAAGAATTAAAACCGTCTTTGAAAGAGACACTCGATGTACTGTCGTTCATTTTTTATGCTCAAGGTATGGTGTTCAGAGACGTTTATAACCTGCGTTGGGAGATGGTGGATAGAGAAGGCCGTATCCGTTACACGCGTAGCAAAACTGGAAATCCCGTCGAGGTCAGCATCCTTCCCGAAATTCATGAAATCATGGAGCGCTATCGTGGGAAGCATTCGCCCTTCATCTTTCCTTTTCTACACAGGCGTAAGGAACATACCAAAAACATTTCAGAAGAAGCAGCTCTTAGACGCGTCAACCAACATGCTTCCCACATCGGGAAACTTGTCGGGCTTTCACTGCCGTTGAGCACTTATGTGATGCGCCACACCTGGGCCACACTGATGCTTGAAAGCGGTAAGCCGATTGAGCTTATCAGCCAATGCCTTGGACATTCCAATATTCGTACCACGCAGATTTACCTTTCCCGTATTTCTTCCGAGAAAGTGGATACGGAAATCAATGACATGCTCAACCAGATGCTGAGAGAAAACTAAAAAGATGAATAAGAAAGAATTGATTCAAAAGGTTGCTATTCGTAGCGGCATGTCACAGGCAGATGAGGAAAAGGCCTTAAACCATATCATAGACACCGTCAGAGACAGTTTGCATAAAGAAGAACCCGTTACACTTGTGGGATTCGGAACTTTCCGGGTACAAGAGCATGCGGCACGTCAGGGATATAATCCTTCAACTGGTCAGAAAATGCTGATTCCTGCAAAGAAGATTGTTAAATTCAAACCGGGTAAAGCTTTGGAAATTAAGTAAAAAAAGAAAGAGCCTGCTATATAATAAATAAAAAGATGAAGACGATGGGGCAACCGACAAGCTTTAAGTATGAATCTGATAAAATATGAATCTATTAAAACAATTAAAATTATGACAATGAAAAATGTATTATTCCTGTTTTTAATTTCTATCTCTTTCCTTGGAACAGTTTCGGCTCAATCAACCGATGACGACGGTTTACAACCCACTAAACTTGGGAAATGGAATAAACCGGGTCCTACTAAGATTGCAAAGGTAGACGCCTATATTGATGCATGTGCGGATGCTTATCAGGAAGCGATGGATATCCGTAAACAGTACGCTGGTATAGATACACTGAAACTGAATGTAGGTGAAGTCATGGCTATTGCCGGAAATGACGCTGAGGTTATCAAGGAGAAGAAAGCCGAATATGAAGCGCTACTGGATCGCATCAAAGCACAGGAAAATACTTTCAGGAAACTCCCGGAAATGGCGGAAGCTGCTGTGAAAGCTATTCCGGTGGGATTAAAGGCTATCTCTGCTACCAAAGCCATCACTTCAACCAAAAGTGCCCTGCAACTTACCGTTGAGGAGAACATGGCGTTACTTAAGGCTGTGAGTAAACAAATAACTACATTGAGTGCCGCTCCTGTTACGGAGAAGTCCGAAGAAGGTGGCACTCCGGTTGATGCGGATTAATGACTGCCTGCGTACTTTGATAGGCATAAATAAATTGTTTGTTTTGTTTGTGTTATGGGTAAATCCCATTTATCTCTATGAAAAAAACGATTTTTGTGTACATACCATTTGGCGGGATATCGGAATACAAGCAGGCAAAAGGTAAAAGGCATATTGTTAGAAGCTGGATACAACGTTCCCTAATCACCCGGATGGTAATTGGTTCGCAGTACGTTTATTCCTAATGTATATTTAATAACAGTTGGTGATTATGATAAGCAATAAGAAAAATACCCTGTGGAACAGGTTAAGACGTTTCTGCTTGAACCTGTTGGAAAAAGTGTTGCTCTGTATTTTTATAGCTGTAATGGCTCTGATAGTAATCCTCAGTGCGATGCCGCCTTTGCTTATATACCTTCTGATAGGTAACAACAGCATACACAGCTTGAAAAAGATAAGTGTGGAACAATCTCTAAGCCAGGGGTATAATTTGTCAGCCGGTCAGGAAATACAGATTCCTGCAGAAGAGGAGTGGTAAATTTAGACTGGGTAAATCTTTGGAAATTAGATAAGAAAAGACTTACTATGTAATAAATAATAGTGTAATAAAACCATTATAGGACCGGACTAATATCCAGAAAGAAGCGAATTATATAAATTAATCCCCCCCATCTGTGGCCTGTCTGTCATTATATGTCATTGTGAAATGATATTGGTGAATAAATATTTGACTAAGGCAGGCTTACTTCTCCGACTTTAGCGAGTTGGAGAAGTATTTTAATTACTTGATAATAGTGTAACTAATTTAATAGAGAAGTTGCTTAATAAGTTAGGAGAGAGCTATAGCTGCGGGTTTCTTTTAGAAAAAATGAAACTTCAATAAAAAGGTGGAAAATATACTATTTGCATGTATTTAGGGGTAATAGATATTGCTATCCCAAACTTAGTACAGTGTGTGTCTATCGGTGGTTGAAATTCATTCTATAATAATGTTTGAGTTGTTAGCGAACATTTAATTGGTGATTTGAACTAAATTTGCTACTTTTGTTTTAGAATTCAAAAAATCAGAGCAATATATATGGCTTCTATTGAAATCAAACATGTAGGTCCATTAAGTGATACCGGTAAGATAGATCTAAAAATGGTTAACCTGTTCATTGGTAAACAGAGTACTGGAAAAAGTACCCTGATGAAAATTCTTGGCTACTGCCGGTGGCTTGAAAAAACTATAATGACCGGGAGTGATACGGTATTATCCGCTTTTACTCACCATAATAAGTTTCTTAAAGAATTAATGCAGTTTTACCGTTTTAATGCGGGATACTTTTCAAATGATAGTGAGATTCATTATATAGGAGACTGTGTAGCCATACATTTGAATGGCACCAGGAACAATGCCCGTATAGAACGTTTGACTACATTTGACGAGGGACGTTATAATACAAAGCTAAGTTTTATTCCTTCGGAAAGAAACTTGCTTTCTGCCATTAAGAATATCGACCGTTCTTATCGTGCATCAGACTTGGACGTGCTGTTCAATTTTGTTTTTGAATGGGGAGAGGCTAAGGACCTTTATACTAATGAGCCCAAGACATTGGCTATTGCTTCTAACATGGAGTATTATTTTGATAAAGAAAAGGGAACGGATATTATCCGCTTGAAGGATAAGAAAACGGAGTTCACTACTTTTTATGCTTCAAGTGGGGTGCAGTCTGCTCTCCCTGTAGAAATATTAGTTGATTATGTGTGTGGAATGGCGGGTCAGCCTGTACCTCTTAGCAAGGGAGAACTCTTTGATATGATGACGAAGTTTCTCCGCGAACGTACAACCGGAGATAAACTGGGTGAGGTTAACAGTGAAGTCTTATCATCTCACTTGTTAAATTATCAGTCGGCACAGTTGTTTATTGAAGAACTGGAACAAAATCTATATCCTGAGTCGCAATGGAACTTGGTACGAAGTATTATTTATGCCATCAAAAAAGCTTCTGTGCGTACGGGACGTGATAGTATGGTGGCATTGACAACGCATAGCCCATATGTGTTGACTGCTCTGAATGTATTAATGTTAGCGTCTGTAGCCTGTGAAAAAGACCATGAAGCTACTTCGCTTATTGTCCCGGACAAGTATATTCTGCCGGTAGGAAGCATCGGCGCTTATTATCTGGCAGAGGATGGGACGTTGCAAGATATTGTGGACACTGAACTGCAAATGGTAAGCGGCTTGCAACTTGACGGGGTGTCGGACTTAGTAGATGACAGCATTGCCGCATTAAATTCGATTATTTATGGCTGATATGAATTTACACGAGAGGCTACAAAGAGAAGGATTTAGTACGGAACAGTCATTAGGTGTCCGGAAAAAAGTGACTACGGCCGAAAAGGGGAAACGTTACGTTCTTCAAGTCAGTGACTCGAAGGAGTCTGTTGTTTATCAGATAGACGGTCAGATTATTACGAAAGGCAGTAAGTGTGATAAGATGGTGCTGGTAAAGAAAGATAGCAGTAACTGGACTCAGATATTGGTTGAACTGAAAGGCGTGGATGTGCATCATGCCATAGAGCAGTTGGAAAGTACACTTCAGAATGAAAAACTCAAGCATCCGACCAACAAAGAAAAACGCGCAAGGGTTGTTGCGGCATCTTTTCCGTCAAATCGTGGTGATACAACAATGGAAAAAGATAAAATTCGTTTTCTGAAGGCGTATAAATGTGATTTACGAGGGCTGAAGTCGAATCAACCGGACACTGCTGTCTGAAACGTGCTGACCATTAATGAAAAGAGAGTAATATAAGAGCTTACGTAAACAAAGGCTACCATATTCACGGGTAGCCTTTGTCGGTATAGGCATTTGGTCAGAATTTATCGTACCATAAGATTAAAAACACAAACGAACCCAATACTCCTCTTATAAACATCTCCGGTAAGGGATAATAATTGTAAAAACAATCTTGCTCACCACACTGGGAAATGAAGAGCCAGTAACATGCACCGGCTATGACTCCCAAACTCACAAAAAGGATAAAGACCCATTTGGCTGGGAATAAGTGTTGCCTTTTATAGACTTTTTTTCTTATAGCCTTCATTTCTGTAATTTTTTTAAGTTTGACTGAAAGGGAAAAACCGCCTTGCTGACCATTGTAGAATGGTATGAAGAGGAGGTTTTTCCTGTTTTTCTTTTTCTTTGAGAATTTTCGCTGTAGCATGGGGTATAACCAGTAGGCTGCTTTGGTGCTGAGAATCCCGAATCCGGCTCCTGCGACAACATCGCCAAACCAATGGCGGTCATTGTAGACTCGGAGAAGTCCTGTCCCAGTTGCAACAGCATACCCGGCGATACCGTACCAGGGAGAAACATCCTTGTATTCCTGGCGTAGAAACTCGGCTCCCATAAAAGCTATTGCCGCATGTCCCGAAGGGAATGAATTGCGGGTAGACTTATCGGGACGTTCGATTTTGGTGGTATACTTTAACAGGTTTACTGAGGTTCCGACCAGGAGTCCTGAGATGCCCAGAATAATAGTACGGTCTTTAAAATTATTTTTTCCTTTAACACCTACCATATTCAGTATATATACACTGGCCGCGGGTGCATACTGGGTAATGTCGTCAATTCGAGACTTCGACCTGACATGATTAGTGACTTCGTGCTTGGCACCATAATTTATTAGTTTGACCTAGCCTGCCAGAACAGTTTCGATGGTACCATAGGCTATCAAAGCGGATGGTAGAATGAATTGCTTGTGAGGAAATCCGGATGTAATGTCCGGGGCGGTCTCTGCAGTTATACTGTCAGTTTGCATATCCAAACCACTGGCAGTTATTTGTGTTGGAAATAATACAATAACAGGGTGGATAGTAACACGGTGGATGTTACTCTTTTATCTAAAAACATTTTAATAGTTTTTGGGATATCTCCTGTCTGGAAGGGGATATCAAATTATTAAAAGAATAAATTAATCAGGAAACCGGTAGCAGATACCGGGAAAAGTGCATATATTGCAGGATAAGATCGTGCTATAAATGCTTACGATAAGTAAAAGGGAGGTACACGAAGTCCGCAGCTTTCACCGAGTACTACGGATGTATATGATACGACGTACCCGTCGTATGTGGTTTCAGGCTCTGATGCGCTGAAGTCAAGAGCCAGAATGTCTGCCAGCAAAAATATAACCGGTAAATGTAACGATATTCCGTTTTCACTGTCAAGACTACTTTTGGTTATAGATGATGAGGAAATATAATCCACGCTAGACACACAAGCGGTCTGATGATGCTCGTCCCGGTCTGTACCGTGTTCGGTATGATCATCATTGTACGTATTGTCCTGTTCGCACAATTCCATAACCATGCACAGCACCTCTTTGTGGTGGTGATGTGGAAGAGCGGAGAACGCTATAATAAATAGTGTAGCTATTACAAGTGGATATGTGGAAAGGATTCGTTTCATATATTTTGCTTTCTAATCGCGGTGACAAAGATAACTTAGTTTTCTTGCAACCAAGTTGCAAATGTGTTACGCTTCTGTTACAAAACTTATTTTTGTCCCCCAAAATGTAGATTTATTGCAGGTGAACTGGCTTTAATTATATTGAACTCTGAACTGACAAAAGAACTCTTCTTAGTGGAATATGAGTGGTAGCTTTGTTAAAACCAAAGTTATCGAGAAAATAAGTATTTGTTGGTCTTGATGGTTTTAATAGGGAATAGGGATGAATTGATTTGATAGAGATTGAGTTCTGATTAAAAGCCTGTTTTAATGGTACAAGTTACGTATCATAATTAATATAGTCGAGGATGTAAATAATAATTAGCATTAATTATGTATGATTTTTACGATCAAACATTAACGTGCCTAAACAACTATGCAAATTAGATTTAATTTTTTTGATATTTCTGTTTGTTGATTTCTTTAGTTTTTGGGTTAAGTTGTATCTTTAAACTATAGAAAACTGAATATGAATACAGAACAATTAAGTTATTGGGAGGATTTGTTGAAGGAGATAGAGCCTATGATGCATGTAGGTGAAACTCTTTTAGAACAAACTCTGGGTATAGTAGATAAATATCATGTAGATTTAACATCGGAAGTTAATTGGGAGAAACTACCTGAGCCTTTTAAAAATGAACTACAGTCATGTGTATTTTCTGAAATGAATGTTATTCCTTGTGGAAGGTTGCTAAATGAATTTCTGCACTCAGACTGTTTGTTCCGGAAATTGGTAGATATGATAGAGATGCAGTATTATAAATTAGAGAGGGATGATACATCAACTCGTTCTTTTCTTCAATACTTGATGCAAGAAGTTATGAATACAAGTATTACACTGAATGTAATGAATCTAGAGGATTGGCATAAAATTGTAAAGAATAAGAAGGAGGCGTGCCAAGTAGATGATATCACTGAACATGCCTATAAGAAGCTGTCAATCCTTTTGAAAGAGGATGTTTGTATCTACGACTTTTTTTATAACAAAACCAAGCCGGGGGACATTGATAAATTACTTAGTGAAGCAAAGGATAGTTTACTGTTGGCTTTTACATATCGTGGATTAACGAAAAAACGAGGGCAAGGTATGAGTCGATTTATTGTTGATTATATTTGTCGTTGGCAGAATGAGGGGCTAATGAAGCCTTTGAGAAACGTTTTTCTTTTTTGTCACTGTTTGCAGCAATATTGGAATAATGAGGTGAATTTGGGCACCAGACAAGGGCTGGAGGCTATCTATAAACAAAAGCTATGATGTTTCAATATAGCCTTCTTTTACAACTGTAGCCAACAAGGATCTCACATTATTTGCTGCAACGTCCTGGTATTTTATTTTTTGTTGATTTGGCAATGGAACAAGGAATGGAGGAACTGTCCGTCTTCGCAAAACTACCCGCTCCTTGTTCGAAAAGTACTTTCACCGCTATACGCCCTATTACAGCTTTGCCTATATCTACTTTTTGACTGTGTTGACAGGGGCGTTAGAGGGATTGAAAGATTATGCACCGAAAAATGACCGATGGACGAAAAAGAAAGAATATATGCGATTCTTAACCATGATAATCAAGCCATGCAATAGTTACTTTTGATTATTCAGCGGTTAAAAAAGGAATAGAGAGCATTTTTCAGACCTGTAGACCGGTGATGAGCGGAGAAATATATATGGAGCATAAAGAGGTTTGCAAGGTGTTGTATTGATAAAGAAGGATATTGCAATAGTATCAGGACGATAGATTTATTGCATTTATACAATTTCCCGGAAAATCATAGTTCCTATTTACATATGCGGTTACAGAAGGTTGTAAGGATGGAAAAGCGATCTTTCGCCTTAACCATTCGAATGTAAAATGGCGGTCTGTATCCTAGAATTTTGGGTTCGGCACAATAAACTGGTTGTCTGCGGTGCAATTACCGAAATACTGGGATTATTACATCGTTTGTATTCTGAACTAGATATGTCTCTTCATGTCCCCTGTTTTTTGTTTTTTTCTGGTGAGAGAGATAATATTTATACGCAGATTTAGGATTCAGGTTTTATATTTGATTCCTGTTCTCAAATATAGCTATGAATTGGTTAAACCTGTTTATATAAAATAGTGGATAGTGCCGCATAACGGCTGAAATACGATTTGCAGCACTTTCCTCTTTATGTGGACTAGCGTTTACTTTTTTTATTGCTTTTTGGAGCTTTCATCATTTTGTGAGCCATCGCCATACAGCGACGAGCCCATGCTCTGTCATCTTCATCATCATCCCGTCCCCATTTTAGGTTGCTTCCTCCTCCACCACCGCTGCCTTGCGCAAATGTGCTAGCTTGGTCTATGTATCCGGCGAAGAGAAGCAATGCACATTGCATGATTTGCTCACCTCGTTCTGAAAGATCTTTAAGTAATGTATCTTCAAAGAGGTCCATTATTTTGAAATCAAGAAGATGAAATTGAGACTTGAATTCTTGAAGTATGTCTGGAAGTATGGCATTAGAGAGCCTATATTGTATTTGTAGCTGAATATTATCAATAGCTTTATTTCCCTCTTCTCTGAGTTCTTTTTCTTGTTTTTTTAGTTCATTAATTTGTTCCTGTAATGAGCTGAGTTCGTCTACTGCTGTTTGCAGTTTCGACTTTTTGTCCTCAATCTTTTCATTAAGTTTAGCGATGTCTTTGTTTAATTTTTCTAACTCTACAGTAAGCTTGGATGTATCTCCATTTCCTTTAGCAATAGCTTCTTCGAGTTCATCCTTTTTGTTGCTCAATTCTTCTTTAGATTTCTCCAGATTTCGAATCATCGTGGTTAAACCTTTCTGCTTAATTCTCGCTCTGTTAATATCTTGATTGACTTCAGATAATATTTCACGATACTTCTCAATTTTATTTTCGAGTGTTGTACACTCCTCGCTTAATTCTCTTTTATATTCTTCTGTCGAGCGGTGACGAGCTCCGGTTTCATGAATGTTGGTTCCTCGCTCTAATCCCCATTTTTTGTTATACACTGCAAGTTCGTTGTGTAGAGCAAGCATTTTATCACGATACTCCCATTTTGTTTCTCCTGCAAAGACCTGTTTGTAGGACAATTTATTTTGTTTTGTGATGGGTAGAACACAGCAATGAATATGTGGATTTGTCTCGTCTAAATGTACATAAAAACTGGCGATATTTTCTTCACCCCATTTGTCACAAGCAAATTTATAAATATCTTGGGCCCATTTCTCAATTTCTTTGCAACGAACAATGTGGGAGTTGTCAGCTCCTTTAGTGAGATCAACTTTCTGTTTACCAAAGGCTAGTTCATGCATTTGTTCCCGATTACCTCCAAAAATAAATTTAGCACATATACGTATATTGGGAACTTTTCTGCCTATATTAGGATTTACTATACCACAGGCGGCTAATCTGGCTTCTATTTTTTCTCCTACGGACTGGCTCTTGTCAATAGGACGGATTTTTCCTCCCTTTGCTACTTCAAAATTGAGATGATCGCGGCTACGGTCATAGTTGCCTTCTTTTTCTGCACGATCCCAACGTTGGTTTTCCCAACGTCTTTGAAATTCATTACTTTCAGCGGTAGTAATACCGGTTGAAGCCTGCATATCGGCTACCTGTTTTCTTGTTTTATTATTCATACTTCTTTATTTGGTTTATACAACAAATTTAATTCAGCTTGCTGCTACTCTTGATGGTCCTTGGAGCTCCCTCTTCGAAGAAGGGGGTATTAGGCTCCCCCTTTTGATAAGGGGCCTGGGCAAGCCCAGCAAAAATAGTAGGGGAGAGGAAAAACCATAGCGGAGCTGTGCGACAAAAAGCGGGGTGGGGTGAGGAGGTGAAGGCTCGCTGTGGGTTTTCGCTGCTACGGGCAAAAGAATGCCGTATTTCGAGGTGTAGAAAGGTACGGTGGTCATAGAACTTGGTGGTATTCGGCGGCACAATCGAATATTGTTTGCCAGTGAGAAGAAAATAGCTCTTGAAAAGTCACTTTGTAATGCGATGCTCCGGTAGTATCTGCCATACTGCCGTTCTTGAAAGGATCTGCATTGATAATGGCGAAATATTTTTTCAACATGTCGAAATTTCCACGCATCCCTAAGCAGAATACATAGAAAATATCTTTCTCGATGTTGGGATTGTAAGGCTCCGGCTTGTCGAGCAATGGGAATGTTGCGATAAAGAGGTTATATACTTCTTTGCAGATTTGACGAAGTTCGTCTGATAACTGCATGGGTGGTGCTTGATGTGCAACATCAGGTATGTGGTCAAATTCAGTTGTACAGTGTGCAACTGATTCAGATGTATATTGTCCGGGTAATTCTGTTGTATATAGGGACTGCTCTTTTGTTGTACATTGCTTGAAACAGGTGATTTCAATAATCGTACTTATTTTGTTGGACATCCTTTTGATATAGCCGAGAGTTTCCAATTCATTAAGGAAAGTGGCGATCGTTTGACGGTGCCAACCCCATCTGTTGGATAATGTTATAATAGACGCTTCTAACTGACCTGGCTCCAATGGAACTTTAATCCCACGTTTTATTATTACGGTTGGTTCTTCCACTGCACTTTGTAATAGATCATTAAATGCGAATATTCTGTTGCATACTGTGGATGTATCACTTAAATAATCCAATAGTTCGGTATCTATTACTATCTGTCTGATATTATTGTTGATGTTGTTCATCTTGAAATGGTATTTTTTTTGTTTCGCCAAAAGTATAGGGATATAAAAGGATAACAAAATGAGAAACAGTGTAATTACTTTCACTACTTGCATTTGAAAGAAATGAAAGATTTTATGCATGTTTAGACTGTTGCCGACATGAAGGTATAAGTGGGAAAAAGATTCAGTGAAAGAAGGAATAAGATTGGCTGAAATGAAGAATTTTAAGATAAATCTTAGTAAATGATAGATGGGATTTGAATCGTTTTATTATATTTGCATTGACATATTTGGAAAATATAAGCATTTAGCTTTTTTCTGTGCCTCGTAAATCCGCCAAATTTTATAGTACGCACAAAATAGAGTTGAATGCCTACGTATAGCGTGGGCATTGTCTCTTTTTTGCGTACTGGGGCTTGGCGGTCCAACGAGGCTTAAAAGGGGGGTGCCCACCTTTTTATTATGCTTCTTGAATTATCTGAATATGATTAGAATGATTAACCAAAGTGTAGATGCTGGTTGGAGGGCTTTGGAAAGTATAAAGGGGAATCGGAAATGGAGAATATATAATAAAGCGATCCGAATATCGAATCGCTTTTACATCAGTAGATGGTTGGTTACTCTTTGGCATCGGGAACGAATTTCTCGACATTTGTCGCCACAATGAAAAAATAAGGTTTTTCTTTTCCCATATAGGCTTTGCGGAATCCTTTGATAGTGACGGTTACCCCCTTTTTAATGAGCTCGAAAAACTGTTTGTTCCACACTTCTATGTTGAAGTATTCAGGAATCGTTTTTTTCTCACCCTCCGGAGTCGTTTCATAAAGGTGGTTCATGGCTATGCTAAATGATGCTTTTTCCCTACCATTGGCACAAACTGAAATTTTGGCGTCTGCTACACAATTACCCGTGATTTCAAAACTGTTTGCTCTTTTCATAATCGTAATTTTTTAGATGTTAAATAATAAATTAAATTTTATACCAGCTTTCACGGAACAAAGAGGGAAGAGTACGCAAGGCTTCAGTAGGAATTACGCAACATTTAAAAAAATGTCGGAAGAATTTCTATTGAATACAATTCAGCCTTGAGTAAAGATTAGTCTGGCTCTGGAATAAAACTTCTGGTTTTACTCTTTGCCCGAAATTTGCTGGTGATAAAGTGATTTGTTTGACTGTCTGAAAAATGAACATGAAGTAGGGGAAATAATAAATAACGGTAATGGGGAGATGTACAATAATATGGATTGGTGATGGTTGTGGTGATATGATGTTGTTTTAGTGGCTGAAATAGAATTGAGGGGATATGACGTGCAGTAGGTTGGTGAGAAAATATAAGTGGAGAGTAGGGAAAGGGTGAATGATATAAGAGGTGATTGGGGGTAGGTATAAAAGGAGAACAGGGAGAGGGGAGTGAGTGATTATCCCCCACTGCCAACGGGTTACTTTTTAGGGTAGCCAGATTGAGAAATACTCCGTGATGCTCCATTCGTTCCTCTCGGAATAATTTCCAAAGTAATGAGGAACTCAGTTGGACCAACGTGGAGTTGATGAGCAAATACTGTTTTAACAAAATGCAATAAAAACAAGCGTACAATAGAAGAAATATTGAAAAAAGTACTATCTTTGTAAAAGGTATCATGAGTTATCATGTATATACCTATAATAACATATTAGGGACTGTCCTATATGAATCATTCGTATTATCTCGTAATGAAAAACTGGTAATTTTTCAAAATGAAGAAAGTCGAGAGGAAAATACGCAATGTGTTGTATTGTATTCAATATACAGTACAGACTTGCTCATTTCTCGTCTTTCAGGTAATTACCAGTGCCTTCATTACGGATGAGCAAGCTCTGTACCTTTTATAGATTTGGTAGGGAGTTTGAAATAAGTTGAACAATCTACTAAATGAAAAAAGAGAACAGTGTTAATTGTCGCATGTATTCTAAAGGAGTATTCTTGAAAGATACTCTTGAATTCTTATCCAAAAGGGTATACAAAGTAGCTATATCTAAACTAGAGAAAGTTACTAGTTTTCCCAAAAATGCATTATATTGCTACTCTGTGTATAATAATTTAACACTAATTGCTCTCGTTGACAAATTTCGCAATTCACATCTTGAGTTTTATGGGCTAACAAAAAGTTATATTTCTATTTTCAATAATAAATATTTAGAGATAACTAAATATTTGAGATTTTATTTGGATGGATAATTAGGAAATGCAAATATGACACCGATTTATATATATTATGTGTTTAAAGATACAAAGTGTAATTAGTAATTCGTAATAAAAATGTAGATATTTTATGAGACGAAAAAATGAAGATAATGAAAATAAAAAGAAGATATTACTTGAATCGTTTAAGCTATTTGCAAGTAAGCCATTTGGCGAAGTTTCTTATTCTGAGATACAAAAGGCTACAGGATTAAGTCGAGGTGCAATTTTATATCATGTACAATCAAAGGAAAATCTTTTTAATTTAGTACTCCATAAGTTAATATTTGAGCGTAATAGCATATCACAGTTTGATACACATCAAAAATTATGGGATAATATCGTAGCATATATCGAAGAAAGAGAAAGAGAACAAAATGAGTTTAAAGAAATGGGTATTGAAAATATTAATAAGGCATTCATCAATATTGAATGTGCTGGGTTCTATTTTCAAGAGAAGATGCATGACCTAGCGGTTAAATGGATTACTTCGGAATTAAATTTCTGGAACAAATTAATTAAAAGAGCTATAGATAACGGTGAAATTGTAGATAATATAGACATAGACAAAGAAGCGAGATTATTTCTGAATGTCTTTTTAGGAGCATCTTATGTAGGCATTGGTCTTCCCTTAGGTTATGATTTAAAATTACTAAAAGAAGATTTTAGATATTTATATGATAAAATTAAACTATAATTTGCAGGTACAAAAGATTAGCCAAGTTGAGGACAACTTTTTAAATGATACTTAACAAAGTGCTATTATTAATAAAAAAATGAGGTTGTGTCACTTTGAACTGCACCCCAAAAGTTGGACATAAAACTTTAGGGGTGTTTTTTATGAAGTACAGTTATGAACAAAGGCTCAT
>ENA-OUQS01000083-OUQS01000083.1-human-metagenome-genome-assembly--contig:-NODE-83-length-120829-cov-7.246245_pt1 | contig 120829 bp, 98 predicted proteins | sample MGYA00248463_ERZ548848 | MGnify/ENA primary metagenome ERZ548848 (study PRJEB26491, sample SAMN04978192) | human metagenome | host: Homo sapiens | study: EMG produced TPA metagenomics assembly of the... | reverse complement strand
TCGGTAAAAAACATTCGTAAATTCTACAAGCTGGGCGAAGAGTTCGTCTTGACCGATGGAGACAAAGGCAACATCATCTGCCACGACATCGAGAAAGAACCCCGCCAGTGGAACGAAGAAAGAGACTATTTCTTCCCGATACCCACCACCGAAAGATCGCTCACCAACGGAGCTTTAACACAGAACCCCGGTTGGAACGACGGGCTGGACTTCTAAGTGTATAACATGGAATACAGGTGCAGAAGCATAACTTCTGCACCTGTATTCTCTATCCAAATATAAAATTCACAATCTATTAAAAAAAATAGACCGACAGACTACCCTCTCGCAAAAAGCATCTGTCTTTATAATAAACACCCAAATATTAATTTATCATTAACTAAAAAATTCTAAGTATGGAAAAGTTTACTTTTTTAGGTAAGAAAGTCGCTCTGTCTGCTTTCTTATGCTGTTTTTCCCTGACCGGTTTTGCTCAGGAAGACACCGAGACGTTTGACTTCAACGATCAGGAAACCAAAGAATTTGCCGCATTCTTCAAACAACCCTCTGCCATTGAAGGAAAATGCAACGCCGAGGTGATGGGTATCGACATCAATCGCGAAGGATTCTCTTGGGACGACATGAACACTTGGAAAAATGCCGAGGGAAAAATTTGGCATCGATACGAAAAAGGAGGAGGATATGTTGAAACCCTTTTCGGAATTTGCGCGAACAACAAACAAGCTCCGTTCCAATCCGAAACCGGAGGAAAAATCTCTAGTTTGACTTGGACAAACTCCGATGGAGACAACAAATGGTATCCTAAACTGCCGGCCGTCGTAAATTTGAAAGGAACTTTCGCTCTCACGAATTGCGTGGCTACCGTTATCCACATCTCCAATACCCAATTGGACACTGTGAAACTCCAAATGGTGAATGAAGATGCCGATTGCTATATGCACGTTCGTCGCAATTTGAACTGTAAGCAATTGGATTTGAGCGGTTCTACCGGTAAATTGCGTCAATTGGCCGGTTATAGAAACGCATTCTCCGACGAAAACTCCCTCTTGTGCACAGGCTGCCGCCCGGCCGAATTCCTCGATTGGTTGCTCAACATCGAAGACAATCACTACACATTCTCTACACTGCCGTTGCACCCTGCTACCGGAAAAGTATTGGGTAGCGGATATAAATTGCAATGGGAAGCTGCCGGCGGATATCCTATCGGACAAATGAATGCCAATGGTGAATACGAAATCGCCGTGGGAGAAGATATCGACCTTTCCAGCGAATATGACGTAGATGGTAGCATCACAACCTACACATGGAAAAATCTCGATGGAGAAGTAATCACACCTCCCGATGCTTCCGATGGTTGGTTCTGCTTCGACGAGTCGAACCTGAATCAAGAATACCGTTGTGAAATGACAAACGAAAAATACCCGGCTTTGGTATTAAAAACAGTATTCGTTAAAGTAGTCAGTGAATACACCTCTGGTATAAACAAGGTAGAAAACAACGGCATTGCAGTAGGACCGAATCCGGCAGCCGATTACATCACGGTGAAAGGCGAAGAAGTACAGAGCGTAGACATCTTCTCGCTTACGGGAGCTTGTGTAAAAAGCGTAAAAGATAATGTTCAAACTATCGAAATAGCAGACCTCGCACCCGGTATCTACACCATCAAAGTAGTAACCGCCAACGGTGAAAAGGTAGCCAAGTTTATTAAAAAGTAAGTAGAAAACAATTTTTTCTTCCAATAACAATAACCGGCAAGATATTTTCCATATCTTGCCGGTTTTCTTTTTCCCATAAAGAGACCGAACCGAACACAACACGGCTCAGCCGATAATTAGCGGGGAGTGTTCGTGTTTGTCCTGTATTTTTACTCGTTTTGTGAATTTTTTAATATAGTTCGTTGCGTTAGCGATATTAGGGGCTCAGTTGATAATTAGTGGGGATCCTCCTTTTATACCTCTACCCCCTCAATCAAAGATTATATGATACTTTCAGCCCCCTCGCCCTGCGAGCACTCCCCCTATCTCATCTGCGATGAGCAGAGGGAGAGGATTGAAAGTATCACTTTGAGCCGTTTTATCCCTTCGGAGCTTTGTGGGGGGTATTCTCCTCCTCCCCTGCCGTGTCCCGTAGCATTACAGAGTGCTTCAGTTTTCACTATCGGGAAGATATTTTAGAACTCCTCCCCTGTGTTTTGTAACACAAAATATAGGGGAGGTGGCCGCAAGGACGGAGGGGGTAGATAATACCGGTAAGCGGTAATGACTGGGGTAAGCCCCCTCTCCCCCTGCCGTATCCCGCAGCATGGCGGGGTGTTCTGTATAAAATCGGAGCAAAAGCGAAAGAGGAATACATCTCAACCTCTCCCCCTGTGTTCCTGCAAGGAATATAGGGGGAGTGCCCGAAGGGCGAGGGGGTTAGAATACAAGCAAAAGCACAAACCCCGATCTTTTTAACCCCTCTCATTCATTAACATTCAAGTCTATCCCCATGAATTTTCTACTGAACCACAACACCAACAAAAACACAATACTTTCACCCAGCCATAGAACGCCAATAGCGATTGTTCTCCGATACGACCGGCGACCTCCTCTCAAAAAAAATAATTTGCAGACTACCCTTTTCCACTATATATTTGTCTTGTATATAAATAGCCGTAAGATTTTCGACAACACGTCGGCTTTCAAAACAAAAACATTTATCATGAAAAAAATTACTCTGTTACTCGCGTTTTTTATCTGTCTGAACATCAGTTTGAACGCTCAGACATATCCCAAAAAAGAAAATGTCATTCGTCTGCTCACCTACAACACTCATTATTGCAAAGGAGGAAGCGACCCCGGCTCTATCGACGATTACAACACTCAGCGCCTTGCCTCGGTTATCGAAGCCCTCGACCCCGATGTGGTTGCCCTGCAAGAACTGGACAGCGCCATGAGCGACCGTAGAAGGAGAGATCTGTTAAAACAAATCTCTGAATTTACCGGACTCGATTATCAGCACATCTTCGGAGGTTTAGCCCCCATCAATGGCGGTAAAGTAGGTCCGGGACTACTCTTTAAAAAAGATTTGGAAGTAGTAAAGAAAAAGATTATTCCGTTAGCAGGCGATGAAGCCCGTAGCGCAGTACGGGTGGATTTCGAGAAATTCACATTCATGGGAACCCATCTCGACCTAAACGATGCAAAAAGAACCCAAAGCGCAAGCACATTGGTCAATGAAACCGACTTTATCCGCAAACCCTGTTTCCTCGCCGGCGATTTGAACGATTCTCACCGATGGAGCAACGGAGGAATCGCATTCCCTGTACTGGCCGATAAATTTTCTATCGTCAGCGATACAGAAGGTAACACCATTCCGGGCCGGACCGACAACGGGGCTCTCATCGATTATATCTTGTTCAAAGATTATAAAGACTCGGGAATTAAAATCGTTGAGACACACATTGTCCGCACGTTGAAAGTAAATGGGTCTGTCATTGACTTAGGATCGATATCCGACCACTACCCCGTTTATGTAGACATCGAGATTCCCGGGCTAAGCGGAATCGAAAATGCCTCCCGAAGCAATTCGATTCGAATATATCCCACCCAAGTACAAAACACATTAAACATTCAAAGCGAATCCCCCGTCAGAAAAATAAACATCTACTCGATGACCGGTCAAAAACAATTAGAGGCAAACAACCCCGGCACGGCATCGGTCGACATCTCCTCTTTATCGAACGGAATATACATCGTGGAAATTTTCGCAGATAACGGCACGACATTCAAAGGAAAGATTATCAAGAGATAAGTCATTCTTATTAAACTTATTTATACAATTATCAAAGTCCATATAAATGAACTTCGAGTTCTTTTTATCCCTATAAAAACAGCCGACAAACACATAAAACACATCATGAAGAAAGCAATATTACTCTCTATCGTTTTGGCCGGGACATTGTTCTCGGTAAAACCGCAGTCCTATCCCAAAGCCCCGGGAGCAATCAGACTACTCACTTACAACACCCATTATTGTAAAGGAGGTTATGATCCGGGAGAAATCAACGAAAGCAACGTGAAAAAACTTGCACAAGTCATCAAAGCTTTGGATGCCGACGTCATCGCCTTGCAAGAATTGGACAGTGCCTCTCAAAGCCGGGGAAACCGTTATCTGCTGCACGAAATAGCCAAACATACAGGAATCGAATATACCGATGTGTATGCCAATGCGGCTCGCTTCGACAAGAAGGGAAGCATCGGTTGCGGCGCATTGGTTAGAAAAAATCTGCCGATTGTCAGCCGGTACATCGCTTATCTCCCGGGAGACGAGCCAAGAGCGGCCATTCAACTGGAACTCGAAAAATTTGTATTCATCGCCACACATTCCGACCTCAATAACGAAAAACGCAGACAAGGAACTAAAATCATTTGCAACGACTCCCGCGAAATGAAAAAACCCGTATTCGTGGCCGGAGACCTCAACGATTCTTTCCGCTGGTCGCGAAACAGCGCATCTTTCCCTCTATACCAAAAAGATTTTATCATTGCAAGCGACACGGTCGGCAACACGATCCCCGGAAGAACCAACAACGGCGCATTGATCGACTTCATTTTATTGAGCAAAAAAGGGAAGAATAAGATAAAAATAGTCGACAGCAAAATCGTGCGAGAAATAAATATCGAGGGAAAAACGATAGATTTGGGTGAAATTTCGGACCACTATCCTGTATTCACAGATATTATATGTAAATAAATTTAATTGAAACTTTCATAAAGCCATGTTAAGACACTGTTTCTTATTCATAGGACTCATAGCCTTATGGATCACTTCTTGCTCCCGGACTCCGGAATATACAGACTCTGCCGCCCGGCTCGCCGAACGCATTGTGCCATCGCACTCCGATGATTTCATCTTTACGCTCGTTCCTGCCGAAAAAGATTTCTTCGAACTAAGGCAGAATGGCGATAAAATAGAGATACAAGGGAATAACGGAATCTCTATGGCACGCGGACTAAACCACTATCTGCGCCACTATTGCCATGCCTCTGTTTCTTGGTGTGGCGATAATCTGGCTTCCATACCCGATACACTGCCCGCAGTCGGTGAACCGGTTCATATCGAAGCCTCTCAACCCCTGCGGTATTATCTGAATTATTGCACATATAGCTACTCTATGGCTTTTTGGGGGTGGGAAGAATGGGAAAAAGAAATAGACCGCATGGCCCTACAAGGTGTCAATCTCCCTCTCATGGCTGTCAACAGCCAGTACGCCGTTTGGCAAAATACGCTCAAAAGACTGGGATATAACGAAAAAGAAATATCGGAATTCCTTCCCGGAGCCGGCTATGAAGCGTGGTGGCTCATGGGTAATCTCGAAGGCTTCGGTGGCCCCGTTTCCCAAAAATTCATAGACCGGCAAACCGACCTCCAACAAAAAATGCTGCGTCGCATGAGAGAGTTGGGTATGGCTCCCGTCTTTCAGGGATTCTATGGCATGGTTCCCAACAGTTTAAAAGAAAAATTCCCCGAAGCCAACATCAAGGAACAAGGTGAATGGCAAACCTATCAGCGTCCTGCGTTCCTAGACCCGAACGATCCCCTTTTCGATAAAATCGCCGACATATACTACGACGAACAGGAAAAACTGTTCGGTAAAGCCGTCTATTTCGCCGGAGACCCATTCCACGAAGGAGGTCAGTCGGAAGGTATCAATGTAAAAGCCGCGGCTAAAAAAATACTGCAAGCCATGAGACGCAAAACCCCAGAAGCTGTATGGATCATACAAGGCTGGCAACGTAATCCCATGCGCGACCTATTGGAAGGGTTGGAACATGGCGAGGCCATCATTCTCGACCTCATGGCATGCGAGCGTCCCCAATGGGGCGGCATAAAAAACTCGTTGTTTTACAAAGCCGAAGGACACATGCACCACGACTGGATTTGGTGCGCACTGCCCAATTTCGGCGGGAAAACAGGGCTGCATGGCAAAATGAGCAGTTATGCCTCAGGAGTAGTCTTTGCCAAAAACCACCCGTTGGGAAAAAACCTATGTGGAATAGGAACAGCACCCGAGGGAATCGGTACGATTCCCGTCGTATATGACATGGTATACGACATGGCTTGGAGAGAAGATAGCATCGATATAAAAGACTGGGTGAACCAATATACGCAATATCGGTACGGTAAAGCCGATCCAAACTGCAATCGAGCTTGGGAAATTCTGTCGAAAACCATTTACGAATGTCACAATGAAATAGGAGGGCCCGTCGAATCTTATATATGTGCACGCCCCTCCGATACAATCAAACACGCCTCGTCATGGGGTACTGCCGAGATTTTCTATGATCCCGCAGAAATCGTTACAGCATGGGAATGCATGTATAATGTCCGACACGAATTCGCACAATCCGCAACCTATCAATATGATTTGGTAGATCTCACACGACAAGTTTTAGGTGATTACGCAAAATATCTTCACAAACAGGCGGTAAACGCCTTTTATCGAAACGATTTAAAAGGATTTCAAGCCTATTCCTCCAAATTCCTCGCTCTCATTCGAGACGAAGACAAACTATTGTCCACCCGCAAAGAGTTCAACGTGGGAACATGGATAAACCAAGCACGCAACGCCGCTTGTACGCCTCAGGAACAGGAGCGTTTCGTTGCAAACGCAAAAAGACAAATTACCACTTGGACAAACCACGACTCAAAACTCCACGATTACGCCCTTAAAGAATGGAGCGGGTTGATGAGAGACATGTATCTGCCTCGTTGGGAAGCATGGGTCGACTACAAACTGGCTCTATTGAGAGGAGAAACCGCACAAGAACCCGATTATTTCCAAATCGAAAAAAATTGGGTCGACTCCGATACACGCTACGATAGTACCTCTACCGGAAATGCGATTTCTGCTGTTGAAGAAATCTATAAAAAATACTTCATCGAATTACAACAAACCTATAAAAACATTTAAATATCCCGGTTCTCCTATGTAAAAAAGCCTATGTCGGTTGTCTTTTTACAGAAACAGAATCCTTAAAAACATACCACATTATGCGACACAAAATTTTTATAGCCTTTTTATCCCTTCTCACCGCCACATCGACCCTCGATATGGCAAAAGCCCAATCCCTACCATACAAAAACAAAAATCTCCCCATCGAGGAACGCGTAGAAGACTTGCTGAACCGCATGACTGTCGATGAAAAAATCGCACAAATACGGCACATACACTCTTCGAAAATTTTTAACGGGCAAGAGCTCGATATGAAAAAACTGACCGATTGGGCAGGTAATACTTCATGGGGATTTGTCGAAGGCTTTCCCCTCACCGGCGACAATTGCGCTAAAAGCATGTATCTCATTCAAAAATACATGGTAGAAAAAACCCGGTTGGGAATACCCATCTTCACAGTTGCAGAATCTCTGCACGGTGCTGTGCACGACGGAGCCACCATATATCCCCAAAACATCGCTTTGGGGAGCACCTTTAATCCCGAACTGGCACGAAAGAAAACGCAAATGATTTCCGACGATCTCCACAGCATGGGATTTCGACAAGTTCTATCCCCCTGTATAGACGTAGTGCGCGATTTACGTTGGGGACGGGTCGAAGAGTCCTATGGGGAAGACCCATATCTATGCGGCCTTTTCGGCATCGAGGAGGTTTCGGGGTATCTCGAAAACGGCATATCGCCCATGTTGAAGCATTACGGCCCGCACGGCAACCCGTTGAGCGGATTAAATTTAGCCTCGGTAGAATGCGGATTACGAGATTTGCACGAAATCTATCTCAAACCGTTCGAAATGGTTGTTAAAAACACCGGAATATTGGCAGTCATGTCGACCTATAACTCTTGGAACCATATACCCAACTCAGCATCACATTATCTGCTTACCGACATACTTCGTGACGAATGGGGCTTCAAAGGATATGTATATTCCGACTGGGGTGCTATCGAAATGCTCAAAACATTGCATTTCACAGCCCGCAACTCCTCTGAGGCCGCCATTCAAGCCATTTCTGCCGGGCTCGATGCCGAGGCATCGAGCAAATGCTATCCCTTCCTGAAAGGATTGATCGAAAAAGGCCAGTTCGATGAAAAAATTCTCGACACGGCTGTCCGCCGGGTTTTATTCGCAAAATTCGCTATGGGACTCTTTGAAGACCCTTACGGCAAAACCTTCAAAAACCGTAAACGACACTCCCCGGAAAGCGTCAAACTCGCCAAAACGATTGCCGACGAATCGACCGTTCTGCTGAAAAACGAAAACCAGCTACTGCCGCTCGATGCCAAAAGCCTGAAATCGATCGCCATTATCGGGCCCAATGCCGACCAAGTCCAATTCGGAGATTACACTTGGAGCCGCAACAACAAAGACGGTGTCACCCCGCTACAAGGTATCAAGAACCGGGTAAACAAAAACACCGCCATACACTACGCCAAAGGTTGCAGTCTCACATCATTGGACACATCGGGAATAGCCGAAGCGGTCGAAGCCGCCAAAAACAGCGAAGTAGCCGTAATTTTCGGCGGTAGCGCCAGCGCCGCTTTGGCTCGTGACTACAAAAGCTCCACTTGCGGAGAAGGGTTCGACCTGAACGATTTGAACCTCACCGGAGCGCAATCGCAACTAATACGCGAAGTATATCGAACCGGCACTCCCGTCATACTTGTATTGGTAACAGGAAAACCTTTTGTCATAGAATGGGAAAAGAACAATTTGCCCGCTATACTCGTCCAATGGTATGCCGGTGAACAAGCCGGAAACTCCATTGCCGATATCCTATTCGGAGAAGTCGTTCCTTCGGGAAGACTCACTTTCTCTTTCCCTCGCAGCACCGGACATTTGCCTGTCTACTACAACTATCTGCCGTCCGACCGTGGATTCTACAAAAACCCCGGAAGCTACGACTCACCCGGACGGGACTATGTTTTCTCGGCTCCTTCGGCTCTATATAGTTTCGGATACGGACTTTCCTATACCTCGTTCGTTTATAAGAATCTCTCCACCGACAAAGACAAATACGAATTGAACGACACGATACACGCCACAGTAGAAGTAAAAAATACAGGGAAATACACCGGTAAAGAAGTAGTTCAATTATATGTCCGAGACAAAGCCAGTACCTATGTGACACCGGTAAAACAACTGCGCGACTTCAAAAAAATAGAATTAGCGCCCGGTGAAACCCGCACCGTACAACTTCAAGTACCCATCTCCGATCTCTATTTGGTCGACGAGAAAAACCAACGCTTCGTCGAAGCCGGCGAGTTCATTTTGGAAGTAGGACAAGCATCGAATAATATCATTTTGTCGAAAACTATCGTGGCGGGAGAACCATCGACGATCGGGAATGACGAAATCGTAAAACCTAAAAACAAAAAAAGTTCCCGCCAAATGGAAGTGAAAGGAGAAGTGCGTGACGTGCAGGCTACCCTCGTTCCCGATATGCAGATTATTGAAAAAAGCACCGGAAAAACCATTGCTGTTACCGACGCAAAAGGTCAGTTCAAATTCACTACCGGCAATCACGAATATCTCATCTTCAAAAAATCGGGATACCAAACTGTCGAAATAGAAGTAAACAACATGAATGTAATCAACATTACTGTAAACTACGGAGAAAACTAACGACCCTATTATTCATCTCATAAAAATTATTTATAATGAAAAGAGCACTTTCTATTTCTTGCCTATGGATTTGTCTTCTCGTCCTATCGAGTTCTGTAATCATGGGTCAAGACAACCATTTGGACATCACTCCCACTCCCCAAAGTTTGGTTCAGAAAAACGGACATTTTACTTTAAATTCCAAAACCTCTTTTGCCATTGGGAAAAACCAAAGAGCTGATTTAAAAAAAGTAGCGGCCTATTTCCAGTCAAAAATCCTATACTCCACAGGATACAATCTAAATATAAAAAACAGCGGAAGCTCAAACGCTATCAGTCTGCAAATAGACAAGTCGCTAAAAATAGGGAACGAAGGCTACCAACTGACAGTAACCCCCAAAAAGGTAATTGTCAAAGCCAAAACTCCGCAAGGAATCTTTTATGGCATGCAATCGGTTATGCAGTTGCTTCCTCCCCAAATCGAGAGCGAAACGATTATCGATAACGTAGCATGGGAAATCCCTTGTGTGGAAATCAAAGATGAACCCGCCTATGGATACCGAGGTATGATGCTCGACGTATGTCGCCACTTCCACGACGTGGAATTTGTAAAAAAACAACTCGACATCATGGCCATGTTCAAAATGAATTATTTCCATTGGCACTTGACCGACGACCATCTGTGGACCATAGAAATAAAAAAATATCCCCGTCTCGCCGAGGTTGGCTCTGTACGCCGGAATGCCGATGGAAGCATACATCGGGGCTTCTACACACAGGAACAAATCAAAGAAGTCGTTGCCTACGCAGCAGAGCGGTACATTACCGTTATCCCCGAAGTAGAACTTCCCGGACATGCACTTGCCGCTTTGACCGCATACCCCGAATATTCATGTACAGGAGGCCCGTTTGAACTACGCAACAAATGGGGCGTGGAAGACAACGTATATTGCGCCGGGAATGACAAAACTTTTGAATTCTTACAAGACATTCTCGAAGAAGTCATTCCTCTGTTTCCCGGCAAATTCTTCCATATCGGCGGTGACGAATGTCCCAAAGTAAGATGGAACGAATGCCCCAAATGCCAAAAAAGAATCAAAAACGAAAACTTGAAAGATGCCCACGAACTGCAAAGCTATTTCATTCACCGTATCGAAAAGATAATCCTTGCTCATGGAAAATCGATGATCGGCTGGGACGAAATTCTCGAAGGAGGACTGGCTCCATCGGCGACAGTGATGTCTTGGAGAGGAGAAGAAGGAGGAATTGCCGCCGCTTCTATGGGACACGATGTTATCATGACACCCTCCAAATGGATGTATATAGATCATGGACAAGGAGCTGTCGAAACCGAACCCATTGCCATTAGATTCGGACTCCCTCTCGAAAAGACTTATAGCTACGACCCCAAATCTCCAAAAATTCCAGAAAATTTGCGTCACCACGTTTTAGGAGCACAATGCAACATGTGGACCGAATATGCCGTAACCCCCGAGTATACCGAATACCTGTTATATCCCCGCATGCTGGCTTTGGCAGAATTGGATTGGACACCCAAAGAGAAAAAAGATTACAACTCTTTCACTCGTCGGCTCGACAATCAATTGATCCGACTCGATATGCACCACATCAACTACCACATACCCATGCCCGAAGGCCCTATGGCCGACCGTATTGCATATACCGAAAATACCACGCTGACGTTCCACAACAGCCGTAACTATTCTATGGTATATACGACCGATGGAAGTGATCCTCAAACAAATTCGACAAAATACGAAAAGCCGTTATATCTCAATAAAGATGTAACAGTCAAAATAGCCACTATGCTCCCCTCAGGGAAATTAAGTCCGGTACGCTCTATCGAAGTAGTTCACGAAAAGCTCATGCCGGCTACCGAAAAAAGCACCCAACCCGGTATCGAGTTGAGACGTACCGAGGGAAACCTCTATTTTGTAAAAGACCTCGATGGAGCGCATTGGAGTGCACCGAAGATTGTCAAAGATTTTGAATTCAAACCGGATATCGAAGACAAAGGAGCATACTGCTACACCGGCTACTTCGAAGTTCCCGCCGATGGCATATACTATTTTTCCTCCGAAATGGACGAACTGAGAATAGACGGAAAGGTCATCATCAGTAACGACGGTAAACTCATACGCCATTCTCGCACACGTAATTCCATCGCTTTGCAAAAAGGCAAACATGCATTCCAGCTACTGATGATTAACAACAACATCGGCGGCTATCTGCGCACATGGAACAACAAAGGTTTTATCTTGGCTCCCGAAGGGAACGAATTAGAACTACCCAAACCCGAAAAACTAACCCATTAATCAAAGATGCAAATTGAAACAACGGGGAAGTCCTAAGAGTAGGACTTCCCCGTTGTCATATTATCCATACGCCAACAAGTATATTTGTTTCTGCCCTCGGTTTACACTATCTTTGCCCAAAAGAAAGCAGCAAATGGACTCAGAAAAAATAAACCGGCTCATCGCAGAAAACAATTTGGAAAAAGCTCTTGCATACATCGACGAATGGCTCTCGAACCACTCGAAAGACGACAAGGCATACTACTTGAAAGGACTCGTCTTTTGGAAACAAGGAAACTGGAAACTCACAATTGAGAACTATCTGAAAGCCATAGAAATCAATCCAGACAGCCCGGCCAAACAAGCCTATGAAATGGTAATGAACATTATCAATTTTTCCAATCCCGATCTATACAATCCGTAATCACGGATTAAAAAATCAAAACAAACAAGGCCAAATATACCAGCATTTGCAAACCTTGTAAAATCCACGAAATCTCTCGTCGGGTACTATACACCCGATAACTAATCCACGTAGATAAAACCACATACAAAGGCAATAACATGACCAAAGCCCAAGGTAAAGCATCGCCAGCGGCTTTTTCGACAAATACAAACGTTGCTCGGTTCATCAACCACGGCCACGCAAAAACCGGCAAAGCCGTTATAAGAATTAAAATCTTGAACCAACCGGGAACTTCCCGTGACGACTTTTCTTTCTCCATACTATAAACACTCATTCAAACAAATAGAATCGGCAGACTGTAATCACAGAAAAACCGCAATCATATCTGTGCGATCTGTGTTTCCGCCTCCGGGCGCAAAGAGGATCGCCCCGTACAATCAATCCATTCTACACTTTATGCAAATATACAGAAAACAAGATTGAAAAGTGAAAAAGGTTGCAATATAAAAATTTGAGTGTACCTTTGTCCCGAAATTCAAACAATCAAAATTATGTCTACATATACCGAAGATACTCGTAAAGTAACGACTCACCGCCTGATGGAAATGAAACTCCGCGGCGAAAAAATTTCGATGTTAACCGCCTATGACTTTTCAATGGCGACTCTTATAGACCAAGCCGGAATCGATGTCATTCTGGTAGGCGACTCGGCATCCAATGTAATGGCCGGAAATGTAACGACTTTACCTATTACTCTCGACCAAATGATTTATCATGGGAAGTCGGTTGTCAGAGCCGTTAAACGTGCCTTAGTCGTCGTCGATATGCCATTCGGCTCCTATCAGGGCAATTCCAAAGAAGCTGTTGCCTCGGCAATCAGAATCATGAAAGAGACGCATGCCGACTGTGTAAAGATGGAAGGCGGAGCCGAAATCCGTGAATCTATCGAGCGCATACTCAGTGCCGGGATACCCGTTATGGGGCATTTAGGTCTGACACCACAATCCATTAACAAATTCGGTACATATACCGTTCGTGCTCGTGAAGAGGCAGAAGCCAATAAACTCATCGAGGATGCTCATCTTCTCGAAGAGATAGGGTGTTTCAGTCTTGTTCTCGAAAAGATTCCGGCAGCATTGGCCACCCGGGTAGCTCAGGAAGTAACCATTCCGGTCATCGGTATCGGAGCCGGTGGTGGTGTAGACGGACAAGTCCTCGTCATGCACGACATGTTAGGCATCAACAAAGGTTTTTCCCCACGGTTCCTTCGTCGATACGCCGATCTAAGTACAACGATCACCGAAGCGGTACAAGCCTACGTAAAAGACGTGAAAACACAAGATTTTCCCAATGAAAAAGAACAATACTAACTACTGTCATTGGAGAAAAACTACGTTTCAACTAATTATTCGATAAAATTCATCACGAACATTTCATAAACAATTATTTTCATGATTAAGAATCGCAATTATTCACTCGATTTATTGAGAGTTATTGCCTGTTACTTGGTCATTCAACAACATGCCAGCGAATTTTACTATATAGGAGAAGGAGGAACGGTTGTTACCGGAAGCAATACTTTTTGGATTGGTATCATAACCACATTATGCCGATCATCTGTACCTCTATTCGTCATGCTGTCGGGATTCTTGTTACTCCCTATGCAAGACAAAATTTCTACATTTTTTCGCAAGCGTTTCACCCGAATCGTATATCCATTCATCGCATGGTGTGTATTATATGCCGGATACTACGTATTAAGCCGTGGGGATTCTTTTAGCCAAATGGCACTTAATATTTTACACATTCCTGTGAATTTCGGGTGTGAAATAGGTCATTTATGGTATATTTACATGTTAATCGGGCTCTATCTGGTAACCCCGATTATTTCCCCCTGGTTACAACAAGCTTCTAAACGAGAACTGGAAGGATATCTCGGCTTGTGGATAATCACAACTTTTCTCCCGTATATTCATTTAGTTTATCCCGAAGTGCTTGGCGAAGCATTCTGGAACGACACACCGTTGCTCTATTACTTCACGGGATTCATCGGATACTTCATTTTAGGATATTATCTGAAAAGATTCGGCTATCCTTCTGCGGCATTATCTTGGATAATACTCATAGTCGGTTTCGCGCTCTCGGCCGGGATTTTCTGTTCACGTATCGATACGGTTCCCACTGTGCCCGAATTGGAGCTTAGTTGGGGATTCTGTACGGTAAATGTATTCCTGATGACATTAGGCCTCTTCTCTCTAATCGGCCGATTATCTTTAAAAGGGAAAAATGCAGCCTGCAAACTGCTGTCGGATATATCGATAAAAAGCTATGGAATGTACTTAGCCCACATTCTGTTTCTAAATTTCTATTATGGACTATTCAAGTCTATCTCGGATGCGGCCTATGTCACAATTCCCTTGATCGCCGTGTGTACATTTATTACGGTTTACATATTCGTATATTTGTTATCCTACCTGCCCAAAAGCAAGTATATCATAGGATAATTTATAAAACCTGTCATCAATAATAATGCCGCTTCTGATAAGAAAGCGGCATTATTATTTTTCGCAGAGAACGAGCTCCTTCTCATTCTTCGTTTTTCTTTAACAAGTCCCGAATTTCCGACAACAATTTCACCTCTTCGGAAGGAGCCGGGGCAGGAGCAGGAGCCGTTTGTTCTTCCTTTTTCTTTTCCGTTAACTTCGTCAAAAGTCGAATAAACAAGAAAATAGAAAAAGCAATAATCAAAAAGTCGAAGGTTGCTTGTAAAAAATTACCATAATTAAGTGTAACCGCAGCCTGTTCTACCCCATCGACTACTTCAGGCCCTTTCATCACCCATTTTAAATCTGTAAAGTTGACACCGCCGATCAGTAACCCGAGAGGTGGCATGATGATATCGGCGACAACCGAAGATACGATTTTTCCAAAAGCGCCACCGATAATTACACCGACAGCCATGTCGATGACATTGCCTCGCATGGCAAATTTTTTAAAGTCTGCTAAAAATGAACTTTTCATAATAGTACGAGTTATTAATATTAGATAGATTACTCAAACTCAACACAATGCAAATAAAGAAATTTTTCTTTTATTTTCACATTCACATACATTGTATTCAAAAAAAATATTTACCTTTGTATCGCAATTTTAGGAACAAAATATACTTGTATGAAATACAAAATTGCCTTTTTAATTGCGCTGCTTGCTTTGATGAGTTGTTGTGCGACACCTTGTGGTTGTTAAACAATATTACAAATGTAAATGTTTTTAAGAAAGCAGAACAAAAAAAGAAGAAAAAAGTAAGATGTTATTTTTTATTCAATAAACACTTAAAGTTTTATTACAATGATTAAAGTAGGTATCAATGGTTTTGGCCGCATCGGACGTTTCGTTTTCCGTGCAGCACAAACAAGAAACGACATCCAAATCGTAGGTATTAACGACCTTTGCCCGGTTGACTATTTGGCATACATGTTGAAATATGACACTATGCACGGACAATTCGATGGAACTATCGAAGCGAATGTTGAAAAAAGTCAATTGATTGTAAACGGAAAAACTATTCGTGTTACAGCCGAAAAGAATCCTGCCGATTTGAAATGGAATGAAGTAGGTGCTGAATATGTTGTAGAATCTACCGGTCTTTTCTTGACCAAAGAAAAAGCTCAAGCTCATATCGAAGCCGGTGCTAAATACGTAGTTATGTCCGCTCCTTCCAAAGACGATACTCCTATGTTCGTTTGCGGTGTTAACGAAAATACTTACGTTAAAGGTACTCAATTCGTTTCCAATGCTTCTTGTACAACCAACTGCTTGGCTCCTATCGCCAAAGTATTGAACGACAAATTCGGTATTCTCGATGGTTTGATGACTACCGTTCACTCTACTACCGCTACTCAAAAAACGGTTGACGGTCCTTCTATGAAAGACTGGCGTGGTGGTCGTGCCGCTTCTGGCAACATCATTCCTTCTTCTACGGGAGCTGCCAAAGCCGTAGGAAAAGTAATCCCCACTTTGAACGGAAAATTGACAGGTATGTCTATGCGTGTTCCGACTTTGGACGTTTCGGTTGTCGATTTAACAGTTAACTTGGCTAAACCGGCTACTTATGCAGAAATCTGCGCTGCTATGAAAGAGGCTTCCGAAGGCGAATTGAAAGGCATTCTCGGTTATACCGAAGACGCTGTTGTATCTTCTGACTTCTTGGGTGATACTCGCACTTCTATTTTCGACGCAAAAGCTGGTATAGCTCTGACCGACACATTCGTAAAAGTCGTTTCTTGGTATGACAACGAAATCGGTTATTCTAACAAAGTACTCGATTTGATTGCCCACATGGCAAAAGTTAACGGATAATTCTATTTCTCCGATAAAAAAGAAAAAGGCTGAACAGTTTGTTCAGCCTTTTTCTTTAATCCGACAGGTACACCCTCGTCATATACCCCGAAAGTATCCTTCTTATACCACGCCACACCTTTCGGATCACCCCTCTGTTTATATCATACATATATAACACCGTAACTATCCAAAAAGTTATTCAGCACAGGCAAAATCTCGCCGATGGCCTTTCCCATATTTCCAATAATTCTTACCGGCATATCGGTATATTGAGGCTCTATACCGCACATCATCGACACCGCTTTATGTTCTCTTTCCACTAATTCGATTTCACACATCAACATATAAGCCACTCCGTCGAACTCTATTTCATTCTCATACCTCACCCTCTTTCGTGGCGAATTTTCCCGTTCATAAGCTACCAACCAATGTGCTGCCGCTAATGATGCCAAAGCCGGAGCTTCCCATTCAATCGTTCTCATAACTTCTCCTATTCTGTTAGCACACTTCCATCAGGGTATATTCACACTGCATTTACCCGTTTTGTCTGTGTATCTCCTCCTTTTGTTTACAATTTTTATAGGCAATATACCCCGATGGAACATGGCTAACTATGTTAATTACTAATCTATTATTTTGTTTTTCAAAAAAAGTCTATACCTTTGTTTTGGTAATAAAACCACACAAATATACTACCACTTTTATTGAAAAGCAAATTATTTATGGTAATTTTACCATATTATGAAAATAAAAAAGTGAACGACTATGGAGAATGAAGCTAAAATAGAGAGAATCAAGACATTAATGGAAAACTTTGGAGTAACCCAGTCGGAATTTGCCAAACGCATATCGATCGATGCGTCCAACTTCTCGAAACACCTGACCGGAAAACTACCTGTCAGCGACTCACTTATCAACAGAATCGTCGCAGACTTGGGCGTATCGAAAGAATGGCTATGTACGGGTAAAGGATATATGTTTCGTCCCTCAGACAACGATGCACACTCTCATATACGCACATTAACTCTTCCCTCGGAAGCGATTATACCAGAAGCAAGAAATGGGGCGAAAGTATACGGTCTGGACGTAACCGCCGGTAATTTGGCGCGGGATCGCATGTTTACCGAGGATTTGGTAATCGGCAGTATAGACGTTCCTTTCATCAATCCCGATTGCAGCATTGTCAAAGTAAGCGGAGACAGCATGAAACCCGTTATTAACAATGGTGACATGATCGCAATCCGCGAAATAAAAAATCCCCAGCTTATCTTCTGGGGGCAAATCTACGTCATATTGCTGGAAGATTACTGCATGGTCAAATATATTCGTAAACACGATAATCCCGATAGGGTTATCCTACGCAGTGAAAACAAAGAATACGACGACATCGAAATCGAGAAAAAAGAAATTTGCGATCTGTTCATTGTCGAAAACATTATACGCATAGACAGCCGCATTTAATGACTACGAGAAATATATATAGCTCGCCCACAATACTTTCACGAAAATTATGTCAACATTGGAAGAAATAACCATCGCCATGTCCCACGAGGACTTCGACACTTGGTCGACACTTACGGTCGGATTCAACTACACTAAAAGTCTGGTCATCTGTCTGACCTTTTACGATTATAAAAATGTACAACATCATACCTATGCGATAATCGAAAAAGACGAAGCAATGGCTATGTCGGAACAACTCAATGTAAAATTAACCGACTTACCCCAAACCATATGCAAACATTGCGGCGACACGTCGTATGTATTTGTGCCGTCTCATGTAGAAGAACTTTTCAAAGATGTACTGGATTTCATACTCGACTGCGGCGCACATTATCGCATATCAAGAGATTAAAGATTACCCCCAAATATAGTCTCCATTTTTTCAAAAATTCAGGCTCAACATTCTGTCTGTCAAAACAAAAACACCCGAACATACCGACCCGACAAATAAAATTTGTTTCTACATTCGTTTATACTATCTTTGCAAATACAAAAATAGGGTGCGACTTGGTATAAAAAACGAGCTTGTCCGTTTTATCTTATTCCTATCTCTCTCTATTTTTATAAAACAATCAAACCCGCCGTCACTCCAATGAGAAAGTTGTTATATATCGTTCTGTTCCTATCCGTCGGGAAACATTTGCAGGCGACAAATTACAATTGTCACACCGAAGCGGGACAACTACAATCTCTCATCGAAGAACAGCATCGGACAATTACGAATCTAACCGTCTCGGGAACAATCGACGTTCGCGATTTTGCTTTCATAAACGACTCCCTATTTCACTTAACCGGCATAAACCTTGCAGATTGTACGATAGATGCATTCGAAAGTCGAGATATTTACCTCGGAAATCAAACCCGTTTCGATGCCAACTGTATCCCAGCAAACACATTCTTCGGATTTCAAGAGTTAACGACCGTACGGCTTCCCCAGAATACAAAAAAAATAGGAAAAGGCGCTTTCGCAGGCTGTACTAAACTAAAAAACATAGATTGGGGAAACAATTTACAGGAAATAGCAGGATTCGCTTTTTGCGACTGTTTCTCTTTGAACACATCGTTACCACAGACATTGGAAAAAATAGGCGAATATGCATTCAAACAATGCACCTCTTTTACCGGAATAGACCTCTCCCTGTCTGTCCTTCGTTCGATAGGGAACCAAGCATTTCTCAACTGTACCGCCTTATCCTCGATAACCCTACCCGCCTCGTTACAATCTATCGGCAAAGAATGTTTTGCCGGATGCTCGTCTCTGACGGGAATAACACTCCCTCAAAAACTAGAATCTATGGGCGAAGGTTGTTTCTCCCACTGTATCTCGTTAACAGAGGTCGATATAAAAGAATGTCCATTGGAAAACCTGCCCCCTTACACCTTTGACCATTGTACAAAACTACTCTCCATACAAGCCCCCAATACCATAACAGAAATAGGAGAAGGCGCATTCTATTATTGCACATCGCTCACCGACTGTATTCTACCAGAGTCTGTCCGAACCATAGGCGATTATGCATTTGCCGGATGCAGTAGGATCGCAGGACTTTCTTTCCTGCCCGAAGGAACTGAAAAAATAGGTCGATGGCCGTTCTATGGTATGAAATATTTATTTTCCGCAAAAATACCGTCGACAGTCAAGACCATCGGAGACCACGCCTTCGATAATTGCACGAGATTGAATGTTATGTTATCCTATCCGACCGAGCCTCCGATACTGGGAGAAAATGTCTTTCGAAATGTTCCGCAAAAAGATTGCCGGCTGGGAATCCCCGACGAAAGTCTATCTCTCTATTTGAACACGCCTCAATGGAAAGAGTTTGACATTCGTTATTTATCCGAGGTAGATGAGCAACAAATCGACGACAAGGCGTTGAAAGCATATTTCGAGCAAAAAATGCTCATCGTAAATTCGTACGAACCCATGCACCGCATAACCCTGTATACAATCGACGGACGCACAATATATCAAAAACAAGGCAAAATGACCGAAGCGAAAATCGATACTCAATCGTATTCGGGAGAAGTATTTATCTTTTCTGTACAAATAGAATCAGGAAAATACTATCATTTAAAATTAGGAAGAGTCAATTAACCAGAACCTGTCGATATTCATTTCAAAATGGGAAAAAATAAACTGAAAAAATTCGACGACCTGCAAGGCTACCCACATGTATTCCAATATCCTTTCTCTGCACTACAAGAAAAAGGATTTGAGATGCAAGGCAAATGGGGAAAACAATTCTTCAAAAATGAAAATCCGATAGTCCTTGAATTGGGCTGTGGAAAAGGCGAATATGCCGTAGGTCTGGCAAAACGTTACCCGCAAAAAAACTTTATAGGAATAGATATAAAGGGAGCCCGCATGTGGAGTGGAGCCAAACAGGCCCTCGAAGAAGGAATAAATAACGTAGCCTTTCTTCGTACCAATATAGAGTTGATCGATCGTTTTTTTGCCAAAGGTGAAGTATCAGAAATATGGATTACCTTCCCCGACCCGCAAATGAAAAAAGTGAGAAAGCGGCTCACTTCTACCCGGTTTATGCAACTATACCAAAATATTCTATCGCCCGAAGGTTTGATCCATCTGAAAAGCGACAGTCCGTTCATGTACACCTATACTTGTGAAATGGTAAAAGCAAACGGCTATCCCGTACAGGTTTCGACCGACGATCTCTACCATTCGGGAATAACCGACGACATACTGGAAATAAAAACTTTCTACGAGCAACAGTGGCTCGAACGGGGCATGAATATCAAATATATTCGTTTCGTCTGCCAACCCCGTGAACAATTCATCGAACCCGACGTTGATATTCCTTACGACACATACCGGAGCTTCAACCGGGGAAAACGTAGCGGTAAACAAAGTAGTCAAGAAAATACAACATCAAAATAACACGACAATATGCAACTATATCCGAAACTAATACTCGACGCACTCGCCAAAGTGCGTTACCCGGGCAACGGGAAAGATTTGGTCGCTAATGAAATGATCGAAGACGACATTCGTATCGACGGTAACAAAGTAAGTTTCTCCATCATTTTCGACAAGCCGACCGATCCTTTTATCCGATCGGTCGTGAAAGCCGCCGAAACTGCCATTCTCACTTTCGTAAGTCCAGAAGTAAATATCAAAGGAAATATAGCTGTAAAGGCAAGACAAACAGCTCGTCCGAACCCCGAGAATCCCTTGCCCGATGTAAAGAATATCATTGCCGTTTCATCGGGAAAAGGCGGCGTTGGTAAATCTACCATAGCCTCCAATTTAGCTGTGGCGTTGGCCCGCCAAGGGTATAAAGTCGGGCTGCTGGATGCCGACATATTCGGCCCTTCGGCTCCCACGATGTTCAATATCGAAGACACCGAAGTCTATACCGAGAACATCGGAGGACGCGACCTCATTCTCCCGGTCGAGCGATACGGCGTGAAGATTCTTTCCATCGGTTTTTTTGTTCGTAAAAACGATGCCGTACTCTGGCGGGGAGGAATGGCAAGTAACGCTTTGAAACAACTCATCACCGATGCCGCATGGGGCGAACTCGACTATTTTGTGCTCGATTTGCCACCGGGAACCAGCGATATACACCTCACTTTGGTACAGACACTCGCTATCACCGGAGCGATTGTGGTAACCACTCCGCAAGAGGTTGCTTTGGCCGATGCCCGGAAAGGTATCAGTATGTTTACCGGGGATAAGGTAAACGTCCCTATACTGGGATTGGTCGAGAACATGAGTTGGTTCACTCCTGCCGAACTCCCGGAAAACAAATACTACCTGTTCGGTAAAGACGGAGGGAAACGACTGGCCCAAGAAACCGGAGTTCCTCTTTTGGGACAAATACCTATTGTACAAAGTATCTGCGAAAGCGGTGATGCGGGACACCCCGTGGCACTCGACGATACCATTACCGGATTAGCTTTCAAGCAACTTGCCGAAGCCGTCGTAAAAGCCACAGAGGAGCGCAATGCAACTAAACCCTCTACACAACGGGTAGAAGTTCATAAATAAAAAGCCCATACGACAAAGAGCCGCTATAAAATTTATAGCGGCTCTTTGTTTATATAGATTTGGGCTCAATCGATAATCAATGGGGATTGTTCAGTGTTTCCCCCTATACTATTTCACAGAACACCCCATAATGCTACGAAACACGGCTGGGGAGAAGGGAGAATACCCACAAAGTTCCGAAAGGGTAAAAAGCTGTTCAAAACGACACTTTCACCCCTTTCTCTCTGTGTAGCTCATAAAATCGAAGCAAGGGAGAAAAAGGAATACATCTCAACCTCTCCCCCCTGTGTTCCCGTAAGGGAATATAGGGGGAGTGCCCACAGGGCGAGGAGGTTAAAGACCCGACATAAACCGACTGATGAAATACTGTTTCCAGCTCCTCCGTCACTTCGTGACACCTCACCTATATGGCTAATGCCACACCCCGTAAGGCTACGGGGCACGGCAATGGAGGAGGTCAATAGCAAACTATCCTCTCCAAAAGCCGGACAAGCTCAACCTAACCGGAAACGTTTCTCCTCATAGCTAGCGGATTAAGTCCCTCTCATTCATCAACATTCAAGTCTATCCCCATGAATTTTCTACTGAACATAGACTCGTTGCAAACATTAAACAGACAACAACCGAGCGATCGTCTCCGGGTAAAGTTCATGTTCGACCGCATGAATGAGTCCGAATAACTCATCGATATCGTTTCCTTCGTACGGGATAGCCCGTTGGGCGATAATCCGTCCGCCATCTACCGTACGGTCCACATAATGAATAGTTACTCCGAACACTTTCACCCCGTACTCCATAGCTTGTTCTACGGCACGAGCTCCGGGAAAAGCGGGGAGCAAAGAAGGGTGTATATTAATAATCTTACCGCCGTAACGCGATAACAATGTATCCGAAATAATCCGCATATACCCGGCCAAACAAACCAAATCCACCCCGTTCTCATCGAGAAAATCGGCAATGACGGTCTCCATTTCGACCTTAGAAGCAAAAGACTTAGGGTCGAAAGTGAAAGACTTCATACCATGACGTGAAGCTCGTTCTACGACACGAGCCGAAGGTTTATCGCAAACCAAAGCCACTGTTTCGGCCGGGATCTTACCCTGCTCGCAAGCAGTCACAATCGCTTCAAAATTACTGCCGGTTCCACTGGCAAATACGGCAAGACGCTTTTTTCGGGACATAAATTCTTTTTTAGAATGGGAACAACAAAGGTAAAATAAAAATCATAACTATCCCCATAATAATCTGTAAAGGCAAACCCACCTTTACATAATCCATGAAAGTATACTGACCGGCAGGCATAACCAGCGCATTGGGTGGCGTAGAAAACGGAGAAGCGAAACACATGCTCGCCCCCACGGCAACAGCGAATAAAAACGGATAAGGACTCACTCCGATCTGTAATGCGGATTGCATGGCGATAGGAGCCAATAAAACGGCTGTTGCCGTGTTACTGATGAACATCGTCATCAATGAAGTCGTAAAATAGATACCAGCCATTAAAGCCAAAGGCCCGTAACCGCCCAAACCACTAACCAAACTATTCGATATATATTCCGATGCTCCCGTCTTTTCCAAAGCCAACGACATGGGAAGCATGGCGGCGATAAGAACGACACTCTCCCAGTTAATTGTTTTATAGGCTGCCTCCACATTCCTGAAACAACCGGTCAATACCATAAGTATCGCAGCAATCATCACAGCCGTAACCGGAGCCACTGGTATAGAATCGAACACCATCATAAGAATCATTAAAAGCATAATCGCAGCAGCAATCGGTGCTTTATAATCGAGAGTAACTTTCGCGGCTTCGCTCAACGGCTGGCCGAGTACCACCCAATCGGAATCTTCCGAACTCAACCGAGCTATATCCTTCCATGTACCTTGCACGAGCAAAACATCGCCCGACAACATCTTCACATCTTTCAAATCATGCAATATATAATCGTTCTTTCTCCTTATGCCCAATACATTGACATTGAATTTTTCCCGAAATCCCGAATCTCCAACCGTCTGTTTCAACAAACGTGACGAGGGCATCAAGACAATCTCGGCGATACCTATGTCATAAAAAGCCAAATCGGAAGTCAAGTTACCCTTACCGTCTTCGATGGTATGGGCATCCAATAATACCAAAGAAAATCGAGAAACAAACTCCCTCACTTTTTCGAAATCGCCATTCACATACAACACATCGCCGGAACATAATACAGTACCCGGATCGGCCAATTTCTGATTGACCGTTTTCAACAACCGGGACTGCGACGAAACAGTGCGCCGTACCTCCAATATATTCAAATGATATTGTTGGCGAATATTCAACTCGACAATCGTTTTGCCGGCAATTATCGATTTTTCGGGGATTTGTATCCGAAACAAATTCTCGGAAAGCTGATATTCTCTTGCCAACTCGTTCAAAGATTTATTCTTGTTTTTACCATCAGACTTTTCGGTTCCCCGTTTGGTCAGGAAAATTTTACTCAAAGGCATCAATACGACCATTCCTACAAAAACACAAATCAAACCGACCGGCAAGAAAGAAAAGAAAGTAAGCGGTTCAAAACCGGCATTGGTCAAGGCATTCTGTATGACAAGGTTCGGCGGAGTACCTATCAACGTCATCATACCTCCCATACTGCTGGCAAAAGCCAAAGGCATAAGCAAGCGACTTGAATTTATATGAGCGTTGGCAGCCAGACTCACGACAATAGGCAGCATCAAGGCCACCGTACCCGTATTACTCACAAAAGCTCCGATAGCCGAAGTAACCAGCATGACCAAAATAAAAAGTCTTGCCTCGCTCTTTCCTGCCAACTGCAATATCTTTCCGCTTATCATCTTCGCCAACCCGGTTTGGAATATCGCACCACCTACTACGAAAAGACCGATCATCATAATCACGACCGAATTGGAGAATCCAGACAACGCCTCATCGGGAGTAAGAATATGGAAAAGCAACAACAAAACCAAAGCGCACAAGGCTACCACATCAGAGCGTATTTTACCACTCACGAAAAACACCGCCGATAAAGCTAAAATTATTAACGTTACAACCATTCAATCAATTTTTTAATACACCTATATCTTTTCTTGACAGGAATAACAATCATGAATCAATCCGTATTCCCTTATTTCACAATTTATCCACACAAATTTAAGAAAAATTTTCAAGTCAGTCAAGCTCTGAATTTCTTAAAAAGACTTGTCTATCAAACATATAACAATAGCACCCGAAAGGCTATGCAGACAGTCTTTCGGGTGCTATTACCCTTTTGGGGAAAATACATTATTTCACTTCCCAAGTCTCCCCGGTCAACAAAAATTCACGCAAGGAGGAATAAGGTACTTTCGAGGTTACCTCTTTTACTTGTCTATCCACCTCTTCGTCATATACGGGAGCCTCCACATTACGAATCACACCTATTGCCAAAGGCAGTTCATGTCCGTCCATCATCGCAAGACTTTGATGCAAGAAATTATCGGGAGACTTGGCATCATGTACCAAAATATCATCGAGAGTCACACCGTTCTCCCCGATAGTCACAGCCTTTAATTTGTAACCGTCCAACACGAGGCCTCGATTATTGTCTTTCCCGAAAATCATCTTTTCACCATGACGCAAATGAACAGTCCGGTCGGCACGAAACTCTTTATCAGCCACATAACTGTGAATATTATTATTGAAAATCACACAATTCTGCAACAGCTCCACCACCGACGTTCCTTTATGGCGGGCTGCTTCTACCAATACTTCTTGCGAAACAGACATCTCCACATCGAGCGAACGAGCGAAGAATGTTCCTCTCGCCCCGAAAACGAGTTCTGCCGGAATGAAAGGATCTTCCACCGTTCCATAAGGAGACGATTTAGTAACGAAACCTCGGTCGCTCGTCGGGGAATATTGGCCTTTCGTCAAACCGTATATCTTATTATTCATCAAGACCACATTGATATCCACATTCCGACGTACCGAATGAATAAAATGGTTCCCACCGATAGCCAGACAGTCGCCATCTCCCGAAATCTGCCATACCGTCAGATCGGGATTGGCCGTCTTCACCCCGGTAGCCACAGCTGCGGCACGACCATGAATCGTATGAAAACCATAGGCATTCATATAATAAGGCAAACGCGACGAACAGCCGATACCCGAAATCACCACCGTTTCGTGGGGAGGCACTCCCAGTGTCGCCATAGCTCTCTGCAACACAGCCACGATAGAATGGTCTCCACAACCCGGACACCAACGTACATACTGGTCGCTTTTAAAATCCTTTGCCGTATATTCCTTTTGTTCTTCCATATCCTATTCCTCCAAAAGCTTTGAAAAATGCGCCATCAACTCACTCACCATGAACGGCTGTGCCTGAATTTTATTATATCGCAAGAAATTCACACCTGGAACTTTCCCTGACAAATACGATGCAAACTGCCCGTTATTCAGCTCGCAAACGACCACTTTTTTATATCGCCGTAATATCTCCTCGGTATTCGCGGGCAACGGATTGATATAATTGAAATGAGCGAAAGCCACAGGTTTCCCTTCTGCATTCATAGCTTCCACGGCAGAATACAAATGCCCGTAGGTTCCGCCCCAACTGACAACCAATAAATCGGCAGAAGAATCGCCCGACACTTTCAACAAAGGAATATCGGTGGCTATGCTGTCGATTTTCTGCTGCCGGGCACGAACCATCTTTTCATGGTTGATGGGGTCAGTAGAAATTGCGCTAGTCTTATAATCCTTTTCCAATCCTCCGAGCCGGTGCATGAAACCCTCTGTTCCGGGCTTCGCCCAATAACGTACGGCTTTTTCGTTACGGTCGTATGGTTTCCACGTACCTTGTTGTTCCGGCATGACATAATTGGGCTTTATCTCGGGATATTCATCGATTTCCGGAATACGCCATGCCGAAGAGCCATTTCCAATAAATCCGTCGGTCAACAAGATAACGGGAGTCATGTGCTCCAAAGCGATTTTAGCCGCTTGAAATGCCATATCGAAACAATCGGTCGGTGTAGAGGCTGCCACCACTACCACCGGACTCTCGCCATTCCGGCCGTATAAAGCCTGCAACAAATCGGTCTGCTCGGTTTTCGTCGGCAATCCCGTAGACGGCCCACCTCGCTGAACATCAATAATGACCAAAGGCAATTCCGCCATAACGGCCAAACCTATACCCTCGCTCTTCAATGCCAAACCGGGCCCCGACGTGGAAGTCACTGCCAAATTTCCGGCGAACGAAGCCCCGATAGCCGTACAAACACCGGCTATCTCGTCCTCCACTTGAATAGCCTTTACGCCTAAATCTTTCCGCTTGGCCAACTCATGCAAAATATCTGTGGCCGGGGTAATGGGATAACTTCCTAAGAACAAAGGCAGTCCCGACTTTTCAGATGCGGCTATCAACCCCCATGCGGTAGCCGTATTTCCGTTCACATCGGTATAAATACCGGGCTTCACTTGCGCAGACTCTACTCGATAGGTCGAAACCGAAGCATGTATGTTATTACCATAGTTGTAGCCGTCGCGCATCACTTTCGCATTAGCCTCATAGATAGCCGGCTTCTTGGCAAATTTATTTTTCAATAAATGTTGAGCTTGTTCCAAAGGACGGTCGAACAACCAACAGACAAGCCCTAAGGCAAACATATTTTTACACCGTACGATAGACTTGTTGTCTAAGCCTGAATCGGCCAATGAATCTTTCACCATTTGGGTAATCGCTACCGGAACGATTTGTGCATGAGAAAGGCCCGCCTCTTGAATAGGATCGTCCGTCGTAAACGCCGCCTTCTCCAAATCGCTGGCCCGAAAGCTATCCGAGTCGATAATCACCACACCGCCTTTTTTCACATAGCGAGCATTTGTTTTTAACGCTGCCGGATTCATGGCAACCAATACATCGGCCAAGTCTCCCGGAGTGTGAACACCTTTCCCTATATGAACCTGAAAACCAGACACTCCCCCTAACGTTCCTTGCGGAGCACGTATCTCTGCCGGATAATCGGGGAATGTAGAAATTTCATCACCGATACCGGCCGAAACATTGGAAAAGATATTCCCGGCCAATTGCATTCCGTCACCGGAATCGCCGGAAAATCGTACCACGACTTCTTCCAATACTTTCACTTTTGTTTTTTCCGTCATGTTTATATTACAATTTTAATCCAACATGATATATTTCAATTCCAATATTACTATTTTAGCAAAGATAGTGTTTTTTTGTAAGCATTTGAAATATTTTCATAGAAATATGTAAGCTCCCTATCTATTCATCATTTTAAAAGCTGTTCCGATAAAAACAAAGATCTTTTCAAAACATCGACATAAAAAGAGCCATATCATAATAAGGCAATCCCAATCGTATGCTCAACTCCTTATAAGTCAACTTTCCACCGAACAAATACACGGCATTCCGAAGTCTTTCGTCCGACTTAATATGGCCATAGAGCATGGCAGGGTCATTCAAATCGATCAATACCGGAACTAATAAATTACTCAACGCCATCGATGCCGTTCGGGCAACGGCAGATCCAACGCTCGACAAGCAATAATGCAAAACACCGCATTGCTCATACACTTTATTACAAGGAGCCTCGCTACAACTCGACGTTTCGAAACAGCCTCCTTTATCCATACACAAATCGAACAACAATGCCCCTCGTTTCATCATCTCGATATAGCTTACTCCTAAACGGCCTCCCTCCGGCACTTCCGTGCCAATAACCACATCGGCCGAGCGCATGGCGTTTTCCAAGACATGAGGGTGCATATTGGAAGTAAAGATAGAAGGACTCACTTCCAACTGAGTAGCTTTTAAACGATAAAAATCATTATCGAATACCCTCACCAAAGCACCCAATCCACAAGCGGCACGAGCCGCCGCACGGCCTGCAAGGCCTCCTCCTATAATCAAAACCTCCGAGGAGGCGACCCCCGGGATGCCCCCCAACAAAACACCCTTTCCTCCACTCCGGTTACTCAACAATTCCGAAGCCAACACAATGGCTGCACGACCGTCAATTTCGTCCAATATATCGGCAAAAAGATAACGGCCTCGCTCATCGGTTATCAAATCTATCGCGACTGCCGTAACTTTCTTTTGCATCAATATGCGCACGACCGAAGCCGATTGATATTGAAGCTGCAACAACGTGAGCAGAAACACCCCCGGACGTATCATAGCAGCCTCCTGTTCATTCAACGGAGTAATTTTAAGAACGACATCGCATCTGAAAACTTCTGAGGCTGTTGTCGCTTGCGCCCCAGCCTCGGTATAATGTAAATCGGAATACTTGATACCCTCGCCGGCTCCGCTTTCCACAAAAACGCGATACCCCTCTTTGGTCAACAAGGCAACCCCCTCGGGCGTCAGAGGGAATCGTTTTTCCCCTCCGTTATGTTCCGCCGGTAACCCTATGGACAAACGTCTATTACCGGCCATCGTTCCCAACAATTGTTCTTGGGGTGCGACCCCTGCATTCGATTTACAAGCAAAGCTACCAGCCATAACCACGAAGTTTAAATTTATAAAGACGAATTTACAAATATACTTCGGTAAAAACCAGAATTATATATTTATATTTCATCAGCTCCATCTCCATAAGCAGGATTTTGCATCAAGACAGCCAGCCGATGCACAGCCTCGTCGACCGAATCGAGCGATTCATACCCGTCGGCATCGAAACGATAATCGGCTTGCCGGTAATAAGACTCGCGACGATTCAACATCTCGGTAATGTACTCATACAGTTCCTCCGGCGTTTTACCCGCCACCAACGGGCGTTTTACTTTTGCATGGGACAAGCGTCTGCACAACGTCTGTACAGAAGCGGCCAAATAAATCGTGACTCCCCGGTGACGCATGTACTCCATGTTATCGAAAAAACAAGGCGTGCCACCGCCCGTAGCGACCAACACATTGTCAAACTCCGCTACCTCATGCAACATACGACGCTCTATATCCCTGAAACCCTCTTCTCCCCGTTCGGCAAACAAATCGGATACCCGTTTCCTGTATCTAGATTCGATATAAGCATCGAGGTCGATAAACTCGACATTCAAAAGCTGAGCCGCCCGACGTCCCAATGTCGTCTTGCCTGCCGCCATGTATCCAACCAAAAACAAAGGCTTCATTTCTTAAAAGTATTCGATATCGTATTTGTCTCTGTCTGCCCGTTAGCGACCAGAGCATCATGCTTCGCTCTCCAAGTCTCTCCGAACTGTCGAAATTCAAACTCCGACAAAGAGTGAATCAACGCCTGTTTATCCGCCTCTTTCAAAGGCGACTTTGCAATAAAGTCCAAAGCCGTTTGTTTCCCCTCCAATCCCGATAGCAAGACCGATTTGTTCAACAGATAATCCATATTCGCCGGATCCTCCGTTAAATAACTCTCATACAAAGACAAGGCCTCCGACAGTTGTTTCTCGGCATCTGCCTCGTCACCCCGGTCATAAGCGATAAACCCTTTTACCGTATAAAAATAAGCCTTCATACGGTTTTTCCCCGTTTCTCCTATTTTTTCGATAGCGGCCGAAGCTGTCCGGTAAGCACTGTCTGGACGCCACAAATTCAACTCGTTCAACACCTTCCCGAAATATACATCTATATTTTCGCTGTCGGCATCAAGAGCTTGCTCCAATAATCTCTGGGCTGCCAGACAATCATCGATAGTCACGGAATCGCTCCCCAGCAAAACTATCGCTTCTTTATATAAACGCACACTTTCCTCCTTGTCGCTCTTGCCGGGAGCACACCCGATCAGGCCAAACAAGACTACCGATAAAATTCCGTATATACCAATTCTTCCCATCGCTATTCGATTATGCCACGGAGAATCGGCTTATCGGCAACATAAAAGAAGCATCGCACAGGCTTATCTCCGCTAACGTGCGTAAAGATACGACAATTTTTATATTTTTGTACCCGTCATTTATAACGATAACCGAATCATGGCCAAATACAAATATTATGTCGTATGGGAAGGGCGTGCCCGTGGAATTTTCGATTCTTGGGAAGAATGCAAAGAACAAGTCGACAATTTCAAAGGAGCGAAATACAAAAGTTTCGACAGTCTGGAAGCCGCTACCGAAGCCTTCCGCAATGCCCCCGACGATTATTTCGATGTCATGCGTAAAATAGGCGAACACTCCCGTGACAAACTGTCTGCTCCCATCTTACCCCCTTCGGTTATCGCCGACAGTCTATCGGTCGATGCGGCTTGTAGCGGAAACCCCGGAAAAATGGAATACCGGGGAGTAGACACGAAATCGGGAATCGAACTGTTTCATGTAGGCCCTTTGGAGCAAGGTACAAACAACATAGGAGAGTTCCTCGCCCTCGTTCATGGGTTGGCCTACTTGCAACAGCGAGACTCCGATATACCCATCTATTCCGACAGCCGTAATGCCATACTATGGATTAAACAAAAAAAATGCAAGACCAAACTAGCCCCCAACGCAGCCAATGCTCCCATATTCGACCTTATCGCACGGGCAGAACGCTGGCTGCATACTCACGTCTATGCCAATACCATTATCAAATGGGATACCGAGAAATGGGGTGAAATCCCCGCCGATTTCGGCAGAAAGTAAAAGGAACGGTTACAAGATACAAACAAAAGAACCCTGTTATTTTCCGGATTCAATAAAACGGGGCGGTATGATTTTTTTTCATACTGCCCCGTTTTATATACGATTTAATTCAATCCTTAATCGATAATATCGAACCCGCAATAAGGAACCAACACTTTGGGTATCTTTATACCTTTGGGGGTCTGGTTATTCTCCAACAAGGCTGCCATGATACGGGGCAATGCCAAAGCGCTACCGTTCAACGTATGGCACAAATGCGTTTTCTTATCGGCTCCACGATAACGGCATTTCAACCGATTGGCCTGATAGCTTTCGAAATTGGATACCGAGCTGACTTCCAACCAACGCTTCTGTGCGGCGGAATATACTTCGAAATCGAATGTTATGGCCGAGGTAAAACTCATATCGCCGCCACACAAACGCAAAATATGCCACGGTAATTCGAGACGTTCCACCAGACTCTGTACATGAGCTTTCATCTCTTCCAAAGCTTCATACGAATGGTCGGGGTGTTGTATCTGCACGATCTCCACTTTATCGAACTGATGCAGACGATTCAATCCCCTCACGTCTTTCCCGTACGAACCAGCTTCACGACGGAAGCAAGCCGAATAAGCCGTATTCTTAATCGGTAGATCCGATTCATTGAAAATTACGTCACGGTAGAGGTTCGTCACCGGAACTTCGGCTGTGGGAATAAGATACAAATCGTCTTCGTTGCAATGATACATTTGACCCTCTTTGTCGGGTAATTGCCCTGTACCGTAACCGGAAGCGGCATTCACGACATAAGGAGGTTGTATTTCGAGGTAACCGGCCTCGCGAGCGGCATCCAAAAAGAACGAAATCAAAGCCCGTTGCAACCGAGCGCCTTTGCCTTTATACACAGGGAATCCTGCACCGGTAATTTTCACACCCAACTCGAAATCGATTAAATCGTATTTCTTAGCCAAATCCCAGTGCGGAAGCGCATCGGCGGGAAGTTCGGGAATCACTCCGCCGGTCTTTTCCACAATATTGTCTTCGGCAGTACGACCTTCGGGTACTCCGGCATACGGCAAATTGGGAACAGTCAATAAAATATCGGTAATCTCCTTTTCTGCCGACACCATCGACTCTTCCAACTCTTTGGTAGACTCTTTAATGGTTGCTGTCTTCATTTTCACAGCTTCGGCTTCCTCTTTTTTACCGGCTTTCATAAGCTGTCCAGTCTGAGCCGCCAAAACTTTCAATTCGGCCAACTTCCCGTCCAACTCGGCCTGAGATGCCCGACGTATTTTATCTAATTCAAGAACCCGATTTATAGCTTCTTTGCCATCGAAATGTTTAATTGCCAAACGACGAATCACCTCTTCGGGATTCTCCTTAATAACACTTAGTGTAAGCATAGTTCAATTCAAATATTTATTCTGTATTAAGCCAACAGTTCTTTTACTTTCGCAGAAATAGCGCGGCCATCGGCACGCCCTGCCAACTGTTTGGTAGCTACTCCCATCACCTTTCCCATCTCTTGCGGAGTAGTAGCTCCTACCTGAGCGATAATCGCTTTCAACGCTTCGGTCAACTCTTCCTCGGTCATCTGCTTCGGCAAATAAGTTTCTATGACAGCTGCTTCGGCCAATTCCGGTTCGGCCAAATCGGGACGATTCTGCTCGGTATAAATCTGAGCGCTTTCCTTCCTCTGCTTCACCATCTTTGCCAATATCTTCATCGCCATGTCGTCCGTCAATTCTCCGTCGGCGCCTTTGGCTGTTTTTGCCTCCAAAAACTCTTTCTTAATTCCCCGCAGGGCTTCCAATCTCACTTTGTCTTTTGCCAGCATGGCACTTTTAATGTCGTTGCTGACCTGATCGAATAAATTCATAATCCTATATCTATTTTATAGTTTTCGATTAAAACCTTATGGTACGACGGCCACTACCGTTACTCTCCTCTTTTTTCTCCGAACCGTCGAAATTATCGCGAAAATCTTTCGGACGGTCATAAGCGGGTGTCTTATCCAACTTTTCTAACAAATCGTTATCATCGAGTTGATCGGGTTTCAAAACAATATATTGCGATTGAGCGATATGCTCGTCGGCATCACCGCCATATTCCCCTTTGAACGTCAAGTCAGATACCTCGAATCCCGTAGCCAAAATGGTAATTTTCACGGCCTTGCCCAAAGAAGAATCGTGAGTATATCCCCAAATAACATTTACTTTCTTCTTGAAACGCAACATAAACTCGCTCAACTCTTTGGACTCCTGCATACGAAGCTCCTCCCCCTCTTCGGGTGAAAAATAGAGATTGAACAGTACTCGTTCCGCTCCATAAATATCGCTCTCTTTTAAAAGAGGAGAAGTCAGTGCATTTTGGATCGCACGGCTCATGCGATGCTCACCCTCGCCAGATCCGGTACTGATTACAGCAGCTCCTCCGTCTTTCAGCGTCGTGCGTACATCGGCGAAATCAAGATTGATTTTTCCATCTTTCGACACCAGCTCGGCTATACTCCGGGCTGCATTCGACAACGAATCGTCCGCTTTGGCGAAAGCGGTCGTCCAAGAAAGATCGGGATATATCTTACACAATCGCTCGTTATTGATCACCAACAAAGCATCGACATGCTTCCGCATTTCCTCCACACCGGCGAAAGCCTGTAATATCTTCGGTTCTCCTTCAAAGAGAAACGGGATTGTCACGATGCCCACTGTAAGCACACCCTTCTCCTTAGCAATACGGGCAACCACGGGAGCGGCTCCCGTTCCGGTTCCTCCGCCCATTCCGGCCGTAATAAAGGCCATGCGTGTATTATCATCGAACAAGGCTTCGACTTCGGCGGCACTCTCTTCGGCCAATTTCTTAGCGACCTCCGGAATGTTTCCGGCTCCCTCACCCTTAGCACCCAACTGAACTTTTACAGGAACAGGCGAATTTCGCAACGCTTGTGCATCGGTATTACAAAGAACAAAACTGACACCACCTATACCTTGATGGTACATATGGTTCACGGCATTTCCTCCGCCTCCGCCGACACCTATCACTTTAATCTTTGCCGGTTCGTCCTGTTTTTTTTCATCAGCTCCGGGAACAATAAAATCGGGTAACTGAGGATTATTTATATCTAATTCGTTCATGATGTTCTCCATTTAAAAATTATCGTTTTCATCATCGAGCAGGTTTTCGGCCTTCTTCACCATCTCTTTCAATTTTCCGAAGAGCCCCGGCCCCTTCACTTTCTCCTCTTTTTCTCGCTTCTTACGTTCCTTTTCTTCTCGCTTTGCATCTGCGGCTTCCCGTTTCCGACGCTCTTGTTCTGCTTTCTCCTGTGCCTTCTCTTGCGCCCTTTTCTCCTTTGGGCTCAACGGCTTTACTTCTTCATGCGGCTCGTCTTCCGGCTCATCGACAACCTTAGGTAAAACTTCGACACAATTCTCTTTTCCGCAATAAAGCAACCCCAGAATCTGCAAATAGTCAGCACTCTTCGATTGAGAAGCCACATCTAACAACATATCCTGACGAAGAGCTCCTTTCCTCACACGAATATCGCACTTCTCTGCGATAAGTTCCGCCAGATTGGACAGTTTGGATGCACCTCCCACAATCACCATACCGGCTCCTAAACTTTTACGGTCACATTTCGCATACTCGAAGTGAGCATTGACATTGGCCACGATTTCCTCGATACGAGCTTTGACTACCTTCGACAAATCCAAACTTTTTATTTCAGACGAACTCTCTCCCCGAAGCGTAATGTTCGATTCTTCACCCATTACCTTAGCAGAACCCAACCGCACTTTAAACGACTCGGCCTCCGGTTCGGTAACTTTCAATGTCATAATATCGCGGGTAATGTTATACCCTCCTAATGGTATCGTAGAAAGATAGCGCAAAAGCCCGTCCTTATAAATCGAAACTGTCGTCGTTTCCGCACCGAAATCGACCAACATGACTCCAGCTTGGCGGTCTTCGTTACTCAACGCCACATAAGCAGTAGACAACGGAGTAGGAATATAGCGCACTATCGAAGGCTCGCCAGAGAAACAACGGGACACACTTTTTTTCAAATCGTCACGAGCCACGATCAACTTCAAACTCATTTTCAGATTCGAGCCCTCGATTTCTTCTCTGCCCGATTTAGGTTTATCATCGACAAGTACTCCGGTACGAACGACCTCCAATATATCGGCTCCGGCAATAGGCATTTCCCGGGCTTCCTCCTGCAAGCGTTTGATAATGTCCTCCGTAATGGGAGTTCCTTCGGGATAATCTCGGCTTATCATGTGGTCTTCGGCATGTAAAGATTGTCCCCCGATTCCCACATACACCTGTTTGATTTTTTTCGAAGCGCCTATACGGTTATTCAATTTCCGTATCAAACGTTTCACTTTCGATGAAACTTCATCGGGATTAACGACGAAACCTCGCTTCACACTCCCGGTCAATGGTTCGGTATCTACTCCCAGCACAGTAACGACTCCTTTCAGAGAACGAGTTCCTATCGCGCCTGTAATCTTCGAGCTTCCTATCTCGACAGCTACTATGTATCTTTCCGTATCCATATATATTGTTACTTTTATTTCATTTTTTCTTTCGGGTACAAACGACTTGATTCTTAAATTTCAACGAAACCGTATCGTACATCGCCCAACCAGCTTTACTGAATACCTTTTTATAAACCAGCATCAAGTTATCCAATTTCGTTTCAAAATCCTGTACCGAGCCCAACAAAATGGTTTGGCCTCCCACTCTGGGAACCAACTCTACTTCATGACGCTCATTGACATAAATTTGTTCAATTTGAGCATTCCAAAACCGATGATTATAAATATACCGAGCCAACGGCAACATATCCCGATAGGTCAACACACTGTCCACTCGTCCCGTCACCAAAGGTAGATGCGCTTGATATTGAGTCCTGACAGCCATGCGCTGCCCCTCTGCATCGACGTAGTAATTTCCGTCGTCAGCCATCACCCGCATAATCGGGACACGCTGTGTCACTTCCACACACACAGTTCCGCCTACTTTTTTATAACATTCGACCGAGCCCAACACCCCGTTCGACATAAGTGTACGCTCCATCTTTTCAGTATCGATTCCTCCCAAAGGCTTCCCGCAAGGATCCATCTCGAAATCCTCGATATAGTTATATACATCGGCTGGTGAGATATAATGCAATACAGCACTGTCGGTTATCTCCACTTGTAAGTCCCTGCATTTATCCTCCGCTGCATAGGAGCGTAAAAAAAAGAACGAGACAAACAGATAGGATACCAACACTACCATCAACAAAAATCTCAACAGTACTTTCATTTCGACTCTACGATTGCCGCTATTTCAGGGAGCAAACGGTCTATATCGCCGGCCCCCGTCGTCAATAAAATGTCAAAGTTACACTCTTTTATCCGTTCTAACAACTTTTCACGCAAACAAAGTTCTTTATTTCTGCATGTTATCTTGTCAAAAATAAGTTTCGAAGTTACGCCCGGTATCGGCAATTCTCTCGCCGGATAAATGTCTAACAGAAAAACCTCGTCGGCAAGGGACAGCGCCTCGGCAAACTGTGGAGCGAAATCGCGAGTACGGGAGTACAGATGAGGCTGGAAAATCACCGACAACCGACGGTCGGGATAAAGAGCCTTCACAGAACGGATACTAGCTTTCAATTCATCGGGGTGATGTGCATAGTCGTCTATCATTACCCTGTCGGGACGTCTCACCCAAAACTCGAACCGGCGTTTTGCTCCCTTGAACGAGGCCATAGCTCTCCGCATATCGTCGCCAGATACCCCATTCAACCACGCTATCGCCATAGCAGCCACTGCGTTTTCGATATTTATCTCCACGGGAACACCCAGCTCTATATCTGCGACACTCCCTTCCGGCATCACAAAATCAAACACGATGGTTCCGTCGCCTATACGTATGTTACCGGCATGAAAATCACCCCCGTCACGAGCCGAATAAGTATATATTTTTACATTCTCCTTTACGCTGGGAACCAGCTTGATACCTTTCTTCATAATCAAACAGCCACCCGGCTGTATCAACGAAGTGAAACGAGCGAAACTCTCCAAATAAGCCTCCTCGGTTCCGTAAATATCCAAATGATCGGGATCGGTTGCCGTAACGACAGCCATATAGGGATGCAGCCAATGGAACGAACGGTCATATTCATCGGCCTCGATTACCGTAAACGGCGACTGTTCCGACAGGATAAGGTTACTGTTATAATTACGAAGAATACCACCCAAGAACGCATTGCAACCTATCGGAGATTCATGAAAGATATGAGCAGCCATACTCGATGTCGTGGTCTTGCCATGAGTGCCGGCAAAGCACAGGCCTTTGCTCGATTGCGTAATCAGCCCCAACAACTCGGCACGCTTTACCACTCGGAAACCATGCTCCCTGAAATAAACCAATCCGACATGACTTGCGGGAATCGCCGGAGTATAAACGACCAAAGTCGTCTCGGGATTCCGGCAATAATCGGGTATCGACTCTACCGACTCTTCATAAACGATTTCCAGCCCCTCGGCTTTAAGTTCGGTAGTCAGGGGTGACTGCGTGCGATCATAACCCGCGACTTTATATCCCTTCGCCAAAAAATACCGGACCAATGCACTCATGCCGATACCTCCGGCTCCTACGAAATAAAGAGATGTATACTGTTTCATTTTTTATTGACTATATCAAAAATTATATCGGCTATCCGGGCTGCCGAATCACGCTGCGCCAACGCCGCAATTTCCCGGTTCATCGAAGTCAGAGATTCCTCATCGTGAACCACCGACAAAGCACAAGGCATCAACCGTTGGCGAGCCTCGGCATCCCGCACGAGAATCGCCGCGCCTTTCGACGACAAGGCTTCGGCATTTTTGGTCTGATGATCTTCCGCCACATTAGGCGACGGTACTAAAATCACAGGTTTCCCAAGTAAACAAAGCTCCGATATGGAACTGGCTCCCGCTCTCGAAATAACCAAATCGGCTGCCTTGTAGGCCAAATCCATGCGTGCGATAAACGGCATTTGTTTAATACAAGTAGGATTGCCTGCTGCTTCCAATACCATTTTAGCTCGTTCGTCGAACCGTTTTCCGCATTGCCAAATCAACTGGACTCCGCTTTTCACAATCTCTGGAATAGACTCTGCCACAGCCGTATTCAATGTCAAAGCTCCCAAACTACCGCCTATCAACAAAATAATTTTTTTATTCGGGTCAAGGCCGAAGAAAGCGGCAGCCTCGGTACGAGTTAAAGCCTCATTGCACAAATCCTGCCGTACCGGATTGCCGGTCAGCACCAATTTTTCAGCAGGAAAAAAGCGTTCCATACCATCGTATGCCACACAAATGGTATGTGCTTTCGATGCTAACAACTTATTCGTGACCCCCGCATAGGAGTTTTGTTCTTGAATGAGAGTAGGTACACCTCGATGCGCAGCTGCCCACAAAGTGGGACCACTGGCATATCCGCCCACACCTACCGCCACATCAGGACGAAAATCCCGCACGATACGGCGAGCCATACGCAGACTTCTCCACAGCCGCCACAACACTTTGAAGTTAGCCAACGGATTACTCCGGTTAAAGCCGCTTACAGGAAGACCTTTAATCGGATATCCCGCAGCCGGAACCTTCTCCATCTCCATACGGTTATCGGCTCCGACGAACAATATCTCGGCATCGGGGCACTTCACCTTTATTGCATTGGCGATAGAAATAGCCGGGAAAATATGTCCCCCCGTACCTCCGCCGCTAATCAAAACTCTTATCGTTCGCTTCATATTCTTTCTATGCTAAATTGGTAGGATTCGCAGCCTGCAAGTCCTCCGGTAAATCGTTTTCTTTCTCTGTTTTTATTTTCTTTCCGGAATCTTTCACCGCATAACGGCTCACGCTCAACATCACACCGAATCCGAAACTCATCATCCAAATCGAAGTTCCCCCCTTACTAATCAATGGTAACGGTTGTCCCGAAACCGGGAAAACCCCCACGACGATAGCCATGTTGAACAAAGCCTGCAACACGATCATTACCGCCATTCCCATGACCAGTAATGCCGGGAAAGCCCTCGTACACCGGCGAGCTATCAAACCGGCACGAGCCAAAATCATCAAATAAGCTACCAAAAGGCCTATACCACCGACGATAAATCCCAAATCTTCTATGATAATCGCATAAATATAGTCCGAGAACGCCAACGGAAGCCGAGACGATTCCCTACTGTTACCGGGTCCCACTCCGGTAATTCCACCGTGAGCCATAGCCATAGCCGCCCGATGTTCCTGCAAGTTCTTGTGCGTAGTCTCTTTTTCATACTCGGGAGTAGGGTCGAAAAAGTCTTTCAAGCGGCTTTTCCAAGTCGATGACCGGACGATCACCTTATCTCCCTCGTTTCTATCCTGTACCGTTACCTCCTGCGTCTCCGGCTGTGCTTTTACTTCCGTTATCAAATCTTTCGCCTGCATGACAGCCAAAGCCAAGACCACATACACCAATAAGATACCGAACAATTTATAAAATTCGACACCCCCGATCAGCATCATGCAGACACTTATCCCGATAAATAGCAACGTGTTGGTCAGCCCCTGAGTAAACAGCAAAGCGCTGAATATCGTCACCAGACCGACCACCCATAAAACGCCCTTCATATTTACCCCGCGCTTTATCTGGGTCTTCGCCAAAACGGTCGCCATAGCCAACACAATCGTAACTTTGGCTACTTCCGAACCCTGTAAAGATACTCCCAATACCGAGATCGTACGTTTTGCCCCGTTAATCGTATCCCCCCAGAAAAGAATGCTCACGAGAAGAACGATCGTCAAAGGTATCATCAGATAGGCCAAGACCTTAAACCATTTATAATGTATCTGGGAAGTGACATAAGTAATGACAAAGCCGGAGAAAAGAAGCATGATATGTTTGATGATGGGAGAATATACGTCACCACCCGTAATCTCCCGGCTTATCGCACTGTAAACCTCGACAACCGAAACGATATACAAGATGATAATGATACCCCAAATGTAAGGGTCGCTTCTCCTTTTCTCTTTTTCCGATACTTCTATTTCCATAACGATAACGGTTATAAAGCTCGAACACAAGCCTTGAACTGGTCACCCCTGTCCTCATAACTTTTGAACAAATCGAAGCTGGCGCAACAAGGCGACAGCAGAACCGTATCGCCCGGAGTAGCCAAAGCAAACGATTTATCCACAGCCTCTTTCATAGAGCTCGCCTCGGTTATATAAGGTACTTTTCCCTCGAAAAAAGCATGGAGCTTACTATTGTCCACACCCAAAAAGACTAAGGCTTTCACCTTGTCCCGAACCAATTGCTCTATCTCGGAATAATCATTTCCTTTATCTTTTCCCCCTAAAATAAGTACCACAGGTGTTTTCATGCTTTCCAGAGCATACCAGCACGAATTAACATTCGTAGCTTTCGAATCATTGATAAATTGTACACCCCGCACCGAAGCCACCCGTTCGAGACGATGCTCTACCGACTCGAAATCGCTCAATGCCTTGCGAACATACTCTTTCTTCACATTCAACAGGCAGGCCGAAAGACCGGCTGCCATCGAGTTATACAAATTATGCCTTCCATGTAACGACAGTTCATCGGTCTCCATCGTCAACTTTTCCTCAGGAGTATCGATCGTCAAAGCTCCGTCTTCGGTGTACGCTTGCGTCCCCGGCTCGTGAGTTTCGGCAAACGGGTATCGCTGCGACTTCAAAGGCAACTGCGATAATTTCTCGGTAATCACGGGATCGTCATTCCAATAGATAAACGCATCGTCTTCCGTCTGATTTCGAATAATCCGAAACTTGGCATCGACATAGTTCTCCATTTTATAATCGTACCGGTCCAGATGATCCGGTGTAATGTTCAACAAGATAGCTATATGGGCTTTGAAATCATACATATTATCCAACTGAAAACTACTCAATTCGATGACATAATAATCATAGTCGCAAGTCGCTACCTGCAAGGCCAGACTTTTCCCCACATTACCGGCAAGTCCCACTTTCAATCCGGCACTTTTCAGAATATGATAAGTCAACAGTGTAGTCGTCGTTTTCCCATTGCTCCCGGTAATGCAAATCATGCGGGCACGAGTATAACGACCGGCAAACTCTATTTCCGAAATAATAGGAATATTCTTTTCACGTAAAGCCGCTATCATGGGAGCCCTATCGGGAATACCCGGACTCTTGACCACCTCGTCGGCGTTCAATATCAAATCCGGGGTATGTTTCCCCTCTTCAAAGGGGATTTCATATCGATCGAGCTGTTCTTTGTATTTATCTTGGATAACCGACATATCCGAGACAAATACATCGAACCCTTTCACTTGGGCAAGCACAGCGGCTCCGACACCACTCTCTCCTGCACCCAACACTACAATTCTTTTTTTCTTTTCCATTTTAGAACCCTTTCTATCGCATTTTCAGCGTCACTATCGTAATGGCTGCAAGCATGATGCAAACAATCCAGAAGCGAACGACGATCTTCGACTCCGGCACAGCTTGCAACGGTTTTTGTATCAAAGCGTTGATTCCTGCATTACCCGGTTTTTGAAAATGATGATGCAAAGGCGTCATCTTGAAAACCCGACGACCCTCTCCGTATTTTCGTTTCGTAATCTTGAAATAAGCGACCTGTATCATTACCGACAAATCTTCCACAAAGAAAATCGCACACAAAATCGGAATCAACAACTCCTTATGTATACAAAGAGCGAACACGGCAATAATACCGCCCAACGTGAGGCTACCCGTATCGCCCATAAACACCTGAGCCGGGAACGCATTATACCACAAAAAACCGATTGTCGCCCCCATAAAAGCGCTGGCGAAAACGACCAGTTCCTCGCTCCCCGGTATATACATGATATTCAAATACGATGCGTACGCTATATGCCCCGACAGATAGGCCAATATGCCCAATGTCAAACCCATGATGGCCGAAGTTCCCGTCGCTAAACCGTCGAGACCGTCTGTCAAGTTCGCGCCGTTCGAAACGGCTGTCACCACAAAAATCGTAAGCAATATGAAAATAACCCAACCACCGGTCTGGGCATGTTCGCCCAAAAACGGGACCAAATCGGCATAATCGAGATTATTATTCTTGAAAAAAGGAATGGTCGTCTGGGTAGACTTGATATTTTCCGATTCATATTTTACCACTTCGGTATCTGCTCCCGGCGTTTGCACAGCCACATTCTCGCGAATAACTACATCTGGACTCAAAAACAGCGTCAATCCCACGATAAGACCGAGTCCCACCTGTCCGACTATTTTAAATCGCCCGTGCAACCCCTCCTTATCTTTCTTGAACACCTTGATATAGTCGTCCAAAAAACCTATGGCTCCCAGCCAAACGGTCGTAATCAACATCAATATCATGTAGATATTTCCCAGTCTCCCGACCAACAAACAAGGTATCAATATAGCGATAATAATGATAATCCCACCCATCGTAGGCGTGCCTTTCTTGGACATTTGTCCTTCCAACCCGAGATCACGCACGAGCTCTCCGATTTGCAAAATTTGCAGCTTATTGATAATACGCCGGCCGATAATGGTAGCAATAAACAAAGCCAAAATAAAAGCGACCCCAGACCGGAAAGATATGTAGGAAAACAATCGAGCCCCCGGAAAATCGAATGAAGATTCAAGGTATTGAAACAAATAATACAGCATACTCTTTCTATTTCACAGTTATTATTAAATTCTCTCTTCCGCGAACAATTTTTCCACTTCTTCCTTATCGTCGAAATGGTGTTTCACCCCCTCTATCTCCTGATAGTCTTCATGCCCTTTGCCCGCAATCAAAACGACATCGCCCGGTTGGGCAAACTGCGTAGCCGCGCGAATCGCTTCCCGGCGATCGACGATAGCGAGAGTTTTACGACGCTGTTCGGCATCGAGGCCCTCCAACATATCGTTCAATATATCGTTCGGGTTTTCGAACCGCGGATTATCCGATGTCAATATTACCCGATCGCTCAAATTCACCGCTTCCCGAGCCATCATGGGTCGTTTCCCTTTATCCCTGTTTCCACCGGCTCCCACAACCGTAATGATATGTCCTCTATTTCCCAAGACGTCACGAATGGAACTCAACACATTGTTCAAGGCATCGGGAGTATGAGCATAATCCACGATAGCGGTATAACCTTTTGAAGAATGAAGAGTTTGGAACCTTCCGGCGACAGGAATCAATAAACTCATCTTTCGTAAAACTTCTTCCGGCTCCTGTCCCAACAAACAAGCCGCTCCATAAACCGCCAGTAAATTATAAGCATTGAATTTACCGACGAACATCACTTCCACCTCTTTCCCGTTTATTTCCAGAGTCATGCCGTCGATACGACTTTCTATGATCCGCACTCTGAAATCGGCCAAAGTCCGCAACGAATAAGTATGCTTTTCAGCTTTGGTATTCTGCAACATAACTAACCCCGACTTATCGTCGATGTTAGTCAAAGCGAATGCTCCTTTGGGTAACCCGTCGAAAAACGATTTTTTAGCTTTCAGATAAGCCTCGACGGTTTTATGATAATCGATGTGGTCTCTCGTTAGATTCGTAAAAATCGCCCCGTTGAAATCGAGACCGACTATGCGATGTTGCGCAGCCGAATGCGAACTTACCTCCATAAACGCATATGCGCAGCCGGCATCGACCATTTCACGAAGTAAACGATGCAGGTGTAAAGGGTCGGGGGTCGTATGAGTTGCAGGAACAGCGATGTCGTCTATATAATTGCAAACGGTAGATAAAAGACCGACCTTGTACCCGAACAGACGGAACATTTCATACAGCAATGTCGCCGTAGTCGTCTTCCCGTTCGTCCCGGTGACACCCACCAGTACCAACTCTTTCGAAGGATTTCCATACCATGCCGCTGCCAACAAACCGAATGCGACCGCACTGTCTTCCACTTTCACATACAACACTTGCGGCTCCGACTTTTCGGGAAACTCTTCGCAAACAACGACAACAGCCCCCTGTGCAATAGCTTGGCCGATAAAATCATGACCGTCGACCGAAGCTCCCCGCACCGCAACAAATAAGTTATCTTTCTTTACCTGACGAGAATCCGATTCCACTCCCGAGACTTCTGTCACGACCGCCCCTTTGCGTTCCACCACCTTAATTCCCGACAATAAACATTCCACATTTTTCATATCATCGATATCCTTCTATTTCAATTTTAAAATTACCGTCGTACCGGGTTGTATGACTTTTCCCGAAGGGATAGACTGCTCTACCACCTTTCCCCGACCTTGTATATTTACATTCAATCCTTCACGCTCCAATATATACAATGCATCTCGCGCACCCATACCGCAGACATCGGGCATACTGTCGCAATAGACCTCCATATCGCGACATTGGGTCACATCTCCCCGAACTCCCAAATGCTGCAATACTTGCCTTGTCTCTGCAATATCCCCCTTTAAAATAGCCGGACTCCGAACGCTCGTCGAATCCGAAGGTATATCCATAGGCACATCGAGGCGACCCATGGAATAAAGCGTCTCCGCTATCTTCTTCAAAACGCCGCCACAATAGTAACCGGCCGAAGGCATACCCGGCAAATTGGGCTTTCCTAAAAGAACGATACACGAGTACTGCGGATTTTCATACGGGAAAAAACCGCAAAAAGTGATTCGATAACGAGTCTCGTATTTCCCGTCGGAACCTATCGTTCTCACCGTTCCTGTCTTCCCGGCTATGGTCACTTTTTTCGAACGAGCCCGACGACCGGTCCCGTCATCGTCATTTACGACCGCATATAACATATTTCTCAATGCTCTTGCCGTTTCGGGTTTACATGCCTGTTTTCGGATATAACTAATATCGAAGACCGTATCGGTTACCCCGTCCCGAATCAACTCTTTTACCAATCGGGGCTTCACGAATTGCCCGTCGTTAGCGATGGTATTATACAATGCCAACGTATAAATGGGAGGTATTTTTGTCGTATATCCATACGACATACGAGTCAGGTTAATACGATCTTGCACCGTCGATTTCAAATGTCGTATCGTAGGACGGGCCGCCCCCGGTATGCAAAGATCGAACGGTTCCATAAAACCCGACTTATAAATGCGCTGTACAAATTCATCGGGATTACGTTCATATCCTCGCAGTATAATTTCCGACAGACCTATATTGGAAGAATATTTCATCGCTTCGGTAGCGGTCATCGAAGCCCTACCGTGCGTATCGGTTATGGGTCGGACTTTCATTCCCGCCGGATAACGGAAAACTCCATCATGCCCGTTTACGACATCATGGGGACGGATAACTCCGTCGTCGAGTGCTACCATCATCGACAAAGGTTTAACCACCGAACCCGGTTCATAACCTTGCACGGCATTATTCACAGTTTCTACATATTCCCCTCCGGGCAATCTCGACAAATTCGACATGGCCTTTATATCACCCGTCGCCACCTCCATCACTATGGCAACGGCAAACTCCGGCTGTGTCTCTTCGATGGTCTGCAATAAAGCCTGCTCCGTTATATCCTGTATATCCACATCGATAGTCGTCTTCACATCGAGTCCCCGCCGAGGAGGTTCGGCCACCCAATCGACCATACCCGACGGAATCTGTTTTTTCACGGTTTTACCCGGAATACCATATAACAAAGAATCCAATGCTTTTTCCAATCCGCTGTTTCCGTGAAAAGTCTCGTCCAGCCCTCCGATGGCACGCGAAGCCATCGTTCCGTAAGGCTTCTCTCGTTTGACTATTTTCTCCCGCTCGGGGTCTATATGAAATCCCGAATACTGAGTCGAATGCCGTAAAAAGGGAAACGTCTTCAACAGTTCGTAATCCCTTCCCGTAATTTCCCGAACCAATACGAAATAACGTTTTTTTCTTAAAAAAGCAGTTCGCATAGCCTTTTCATAAGCGGCAGGAGTCCTTTCGGGGAAATATTTTCCCAATAGTTTACACAACGTTTTCAGACTGTCATTGAACTCTCTGGACTTGAATTTGGGAACGCCGAAATCGATTAACGCACGATAATAAGTCATGTTCGTAGCCATCACTTCGCCGTTTTGAGCCAAAATATCGCCCCGCTCAGGCATTACCTCATGAGTGACAGAAAGCATACGTGCGGCTTTCTCGTTCCATTTATCAGCATGTATAATACATGTATCGGCCGCTTTTTTCACAATAGCGACACTGAACACGAGCACCCCGACAATCACCAGAGCATACCGCAACAATATGTGATTTCTATTCCTTGTCTCCATCTTGCGGTATTAATTTTACGGGAGGAGTATCTGGTATTTCAAGTCCCAATTTATTTTCATTGACAAGGGCGATAATTCTGGAATGACGCACCAGCCCCATATAGCGGGCTGTGGCACGCACTCGCTCCGTCTTGGCATTAGACAATTCAAAACGTAAATCTTTAATGGTCTCGACCTTTGTCTGACAAACATATCGGTTAGCGATCGACAACCAAACAAGGAAAACGACCGAAGCGATAAATACCCAATGAGATCTGAAAAAATCCAAAGAGAATATACGCCCCTGTACAAGCAATTTCAGATATTTGATAAATCCGCCTTTCTCGTTTTTCCCTTTTTTAGCCATATCTATACCTTCTCTGCGATTCTCAGTTTAGCGCTCCGCGACCTCGGATTCCGTTCTATTTCCGCTTCATCGGGAACAATTACTTTATTGTTGACCGGCCGAAGAGGAGCATTTATCCGACCGAAAAAGTCCTGTTCGGCACGCCCCTCCACATTACCCGTCTTCATAAAATTCTTGACCATGCGATCTTCCAACGAATGGTACGTAAGAACCACCAATCGGCCGCCCTGCGGAAGTAACTCTACCGACTGTTCCAACAACCGGCGCAGACTTTCCATTTCTTGGTTTACCTCTATCCGCAAAGCCTGAAACAACTGAGCCAATTCCTTTTTTTCCTGCTTCCGATTGATATAAGGCCGCACTACCTCCAACAATCTCTCCGTCGTTTCTATGGGAGCCGATGACCGAGCGGCAACAACTGCGGCCGCTATACGCCGAGCGCTCTTCAATTCACCATACAAAAAAAACAAATCGGCCAATTTTTCCTCGCTACATGTAGCTATCAATTGAGCCGCCGTCTGTCCCGAACGTCGATTCATTCGCATATCGAGAGGCCCTTCGAAACGAAAGGAAAATCCCCGGTCCGAATCATCGAAATGGTGAAAAGAAACTCCCAAATCGGCTAAAATTCCATCGACTCGCTCCACCCCGTAATAACGCATGAAGTTTTTCAAAAACCGGAAATTGCTATGGACAAACGTAAATCGAGGATCATCGAGGCTATTCTGCCGGGCATCTTCATCTTGGTCCAAAGAAAACAAACGTCCACATTCGCCTAAATGTCCTAAAATGGCACGAGAATGACCGCCCCCGCCGAACGTAACATCGACATAAGTTCCACCCGGCTGGATATTCAATCCGTCGATACATTCTTCAAGCAGTGCGGGCACATGATATACAGCCGATTGCAACTCCATTTATCTATCGTTCTTCAACTTTGTTTTTTCGCAGGGTAAAGATAGAAATTAATCCCTAATCCAAAGGTGCTCTTTTTGACTTTTTTTCTGTATTTCTTTAAATCGACATGGCTCTCGCAATCATCAGAAACAACTCTGCGATTCGACTCTCAAACAAAAACATCTCGCAAACTCACAAAAACAAAAAAAAATACAGTAATTTTGTATGCACTTTTTACAAATGATATGAGTTCTGAGCCTTTAAAAATCGACATAGAAAAAGTCGTCAAGGAGAAAGCTCCGAAATATGCAAAAAAAATTCCGGGATTTCTTTTTCGCTACCTTGAACGCACAATCCACCAAGACGAAATAAACTATATTCTCAAAACATATAAAGACAGTACCGGTGTAAAATTCGCCGACGATTTGCTTTCTTATATGAACGTGCATATCAATGTGATAGGGAAAGAAAATATCCCGCCCGAAGGTCGTTTCATTTTTGCATCGAATCACCCGTTGGGAGCCCTTGACGGAGTCGCGCTCATTCGTTTCTTCGGACATTTTTACAGCGGAAAAATTAAATTTCTCGTCAACGATCTTCTCATGCATATCAAACCTTTGGCGCCCGTGTTTCTACCGATCAACAAATACGGTTCCCAAGCCAAAGAATCCAGTCTGCAAATCAATAATGCTTATGAATCGGACGAGCAGATGCTCATTTTCCCGGCAGGCTTGTGCTCTCGGCTGCAACACGGGAAAATAAAAGATTTGGAGTGGAAAAAAACATTTATCGCCAAGGCCGTTCAATCTCAACGAGACATCATTCCTATCTACTTCGAAGGACGAAATTCCACTTTTTTTTATCGATTTGCGCAAATACGTAAATGTATCGGATTAAAATTTAATATAGAATTGATATATTTGCCCGACGAAATGTTTAACAGCAAAAACAAGACATTCGACATATACATTGGCAAACCTATCCCGTGGCAAACTTTCGATAAATCGAAAAGTTTGCAAGAATGGGCCCAAATCGTTAAAGAAAAAGTCTACCAGATAAAAAAGAATCAATAGCATGGAACCCATTATTGCGCCCGTTGATAAAGAACTTATCAAAGCAGAACTAACCCCGGACAGATTTATGCGGGATACTCGCAAGGGCGGAAATAAAATATATATCATCGATTGCAATAATGCTCCCAATGTTATGAGAGAAATCGGGAGGTTGCGCGAAATAGCATTCCGTTACCCCGGAGGCGGCACTGGATTACCGCTCGACATAGACGAATTCGATACTATGGACCCGCCTTGCCAACAACTCATCGTATGGAATCCCGATGCCGAAGAAATCATAGGAGGATACCGTTTCATCGTAGGAGAAAATATTCGTAACGACGAAATGGGGCGACCCCGTATCGCAACATCTCATTTGTTTGAATTTTCTCAGAAGTTCTTACAGGATTATCTGCCCCATACAATCGAGTTAGGCCGTTCTTTCGTTACGCTCGAATACCAATCTTCGAGAGCCGGAGCGAAAGGATTATTCGCTCTCGATAACCTTTGGGACGGATTAGGAGCGCTGACCGTAGATTATCCTCAAATAGAATACTTTTTCGGGAAAGTAACCATGTACCCCACTTACTCTCAAGAGGGGCGAAACATGATACTCTATTTTTTGAACAAACATTTTCCCGACCCCGATCGTCTCGTTTGGCCTAAACACCCGTTACAAACCGACACCGACGAAGAAAAAATGAGCAAATTGTTCATTTATGACGACTTTAAAGAAGACTACAAAATTCTAAATCAAGAAGTACGCAAACTCGGGTACAACATTCCGCCGTTAGTCAACGCCTATATGGGATTATCTCCCACGATGAAAATGTTTGGTACAGCCATTAACGACGAATTCGGGAACGTTGAAGAGTCCGGTATCCTCATCGCGATAAAAGATATTATCGCAGAAAAGAGAAGCCGATATATCGAAACCTACGATAAACTTCCGCCGATAAAAATATCATAGATGATATTATACTTAATCGGTGAATAAACATATTCGCCATGAAATATTTCCATTTCATACCTGCTGCATGCATTTTCTTGTTTTGTCAATGCGGAGGACAAGATTCTCATTTCCTGTCCGATACCAAATACATACCTGTGTTTAGCGAAGATTCCTGTCAATACATAGACCACGGAGACAATTTGCATTTTACCGGAGCATATTCCGATGCCTCCCTGTTTTACGACAATATGGCGCTAATATGCAATCAATCGGATAAAAAATGGGGATATATCGACGATTCCGGTGAACTTCAATATCCGGCGGTATATACCCGGGCAACTATCTTCAACGAAAACCGGGCTTGGGTAGTACGACCCGACGAAGCCCCTTGCGCCATAGATACGAAAGGGAGACTGCAACTAACTCTCACCCGCGCTTCGAAGGTCATGATTTTTTGTGAAGGAATGGCAGCTTTCGCCCAAAAAGAGAAAAAAGGAGAACGATGGGGATTTATCGACAAATCGGGAACACCCGTTATTAAACCGCTCTATAAAGATGTAAAACCGTTCTCATCGGGTCTTGCCGCAGTTAAAAACGAGCAAAATCTATGGGGGTATATCGATTCCAAAGGGATTGAACAAATACCGGCGCAATTCTCGTCGGCCGAGTCTTTCTCAAAAGAACGGCATGCGGTTGTCCGGTCCGACAAATCGGGACTGTTTCAAGTCATCGATACCAAAGGCGATACTTTGTGGACGATCGAATGCGATGCACTCATCTCCGACGGGAATACCTTTCGGATAAAGAAAGATAAAAAATGGGGGTGGTGCGACAACAAAGGAAACATATTTATCGAACCACGATTCGAAGACAGTGAATCTTTTGGAAACCCAGACTTGGCCCCTGTCAAAATACGAGGGAAATGGGGTTATATAAACCGTAAAGGCGAATGGAAAATAAAGCGGCAATTTTCCAAAGCATTTCCGTTTTTCGATGGCTTGGCCGTGGTACAAACCGGAACAGTATACGGGTTAATAGACCCGGACGGACATTTCCAAATCAATCCTCAATACGACCGTATTTCCGAAGACTACATTCATCAATCGATCAGGAAAGGCTCGGCATTCACACTGGTAGAAAGCGATCACGCCCGATACAAATAAAACCTTCGCAACTTATTTCCCCTCCAACGAACGGACAGATAACTCTCCCAGAGAGAGTTTCTTGATTTCGGGGGTCCCTCGATAATACACTTCACCATTTCCGGTAGCCTTTGCCGTCAATTTCTGGGTAGCATGACACCCGATTACTCCTACCCCCCGGATTCGACAGGTTACATCGCGAGCGGTTAATCTATCGGCTTCTATCTGCCCTGCCCCGGTCACAGAAAGCTCGGCTTCTCGGCATTTACCCGTCAGCGAAATTTTTCCTTTGCCGGTCAATACAGATGCTTTCACAATGCCATAATCGATTTGAGGAGCCGAAATAGAACCGTTTCCCAGTACTTTGGCTTGAAATGCCGCTCCCGATATAGGCGAAACAATCTGTATCGATCCCAATCCATTATTTTCGACATACTCCAAAGCCGTGGAATAAACGATAATAGCACCCTGCATCTGCTCTTTATCCGACGGGCCTTTATACTTAATCGTCAACTGACCTTTTTTCGATACACATTCGACATGAGAAATATCCTCGGTCGATGCCATTATCACGATAACACCGGCCGAATCGGCACTCTGACGATAAGACACATCGAAATTATTATATACCTTCATCTTATAAAAATCATCTACCGAAAGCTGTTTCACAGAAGTTTCTACTGCCTGCAATGCGGTAAGAGACATCGATAAAACCGCCAATATACTCCACACCTTTTTCATATCTCTCTTTTTTATATTTGTTCTGGTAAAATATCACATTCTATCTTATCGAGAATAGCAGTCAATTCATCGACCGTATTCGCTTGTAACATGGCTATGCGAGTATCCCTGAAATTAGGAATGCCTTTAAACAACGGCGTCGCCGCCAAATGTCTGCGAATATGCAATATGCCCCGGCGTTCGTCCAACCGAGCCACACTTTCACGCAACTGCCTCCTCAAAACCGACATCTTCTCGCGGATCGAAAGAGGAGGTAAAAGCTCGCCCGTCTCCAAATAATATTTCATCTCCTTGAAAATCCACGGACAACCGAAACTCGCCCGACCCACCATAACGGCATCGACCCCGTAACGATCGAATCGCTCTTTGGCAATTTGGGGAGTCGTCACATCTCCGTTTCCAATAATGGGGATACGCATGCGAGGATTGTTTTTTACCTCTCCGATCAAAGTCCAGTCGGCTTCGCCCGTATACATTTGGCTGCGCGTACGTCCATGTATGGTCAAAGCGGCAATGCCGCAATCCTGTAACCGCTCGGCCAAATCGACGATAATCTTCGAATCATGGTCCCAACCCAACCTCGTTTTTACCGTCACCGGTATTTTCACGGCATCGACCACGGCTCGGGTAATTTTCAACATCAACGGGATATCCCTCAACATACCGGCTCCGGCGCCTTTGCCGGCTACCTTTTTTACCGGACAGCCGAAGTTTATATCCAATACGTCGGGATTAGCCTCCTCGCAACGACGAGCCGCATCGACCATCGCATCGACAAAACGACCGTAAATCTGTATGGCGACAGGTCTCTCCGCATCCTGTATGCTCAATTTTCGCATGGTGCTGTTGATATTCCTTACCAAAGCATCGCTCGACACGAACTCCGTGTAGACCATATCGGCTCCGAATTCCTTACACATCAAACGGAAAGACTCGTCCGTGACATCTTCCATCGGAGCCAATAACAAAGGATACTTGCCAAAATCGAGATTACCTATTTTCATTCAAAATATAATATTTGAAAATACGAATATACAAAAACTCCACACTTCATCTGCCCGAAATTGTAAAAATTAACCACGCCTTACTCATAAATTAACATAGACAAACGATCCTCCGACAACAACTCGTTAGCGACTTCCAAAATATCATCGGCCGTAATCTGCTCCATCAAAGACGCAATCTCCTCCAAAGAATCGAAACGACCGTAACGGAGGAAACTCTTTCCCAAAGCCAACGCCACATTCTCCGAATGATCGGTAGAAACCTCTATCTGCCCCATAAACTGACGTTTGGCCGCAGCCAACTTCGCCGGCGAAAGCCTTTGCTCTCGAACCCTTTTCAACTCCCTTTTCACCAAATCGATACATCGCTGAGCATAACGATGATCCGTCCCGAAATAAACTGTAAAAAGTCCCGTATCGGTATACGAAGTCACGGACGACTCCACCGTATAGACATACCCTCTCTTTTCCCGGAGGCTCACATTCAACACGCTGTTCATACCCGGGCCACCCAATAAATTATTCAACAACAGTAACGGACGGCGACGTTTGTCGAACAAATCATACGCCCTTGCCCCTATAATGACATGCGACTGATGAGTATCACGGCTCACCGTCCGGGAAAAAGATTCGACAAACGGTTTCAACTCACGAGACAACTCTTTCTTAGGACGGCATAAATGACCGAAATAGCGCTCCGCCAGCCCCCTCACCCGATTGAAAGATGTCGAACCCATAAAAAAGAATACCATATTTTCGGGCGTATAATAATCCGTCAGAAAACGACGGGCGATGTCCGATGTGATTCGAGTCAAAGAATCCACGTCTCCCAAAATATTCCGGCCCAAAGAACACCCCTCGAAAAGAGATGATTCAAACTCGTCGTAAATCAACTCCGAAGGCGTATCCCGATAAGAGTTTATCTCGTCGACGACGACCTCACGCTCCTTGCACAACTCTCTCTCCGGGAACTGAGAATCTGCGACAAGGTCGCCGAGTAACTGCATGGCACGAGCCAGATGAGCGCCGGGGAAAACAGAATACACCACCGTCTCCTCTTTCGACGTATAAGCATTCAATTCACCGCCGACAACCTCCATGCGGTTCAAAATATGCGAAGCACGCCGATGAGTCGTCCCCTTAAAAATCGTATGTTCCACAAAATGAGCCAATCCGCTGTAACCCTCGTCCTCGTCGCGAGTCCCGGCATTGACAGTAAATCCGCAATACGAAACCGCCGATTGCGTCGGTCGGTAAATCAGACGGAGACCGTTCGGTAAAGTATGTGTTTGAAATTCTTCCATAAAATATCCCTGTGTTAAGGAGGTGCAAAGATAGCGCAAGTCAAGAGTAAGAACAAGTTCACTTGATTATACCGAGACGCAGCCTATTTTCGCAGCATGCAAAAATAGTGCAAGTCGAGAAGAGAAACAAGTTTATTGAGTTATACCGAATTTTCATTACCTTTGAAAGAAAAACAGAAACACATGCAAAACATTACCATTTTCTGTTCTGCATCAGACACGGTCGCTCCGATATATAAAAACGAAGCCGAAACAGTAGGACAATGGATAGGAACACACCACAAGACATTAGTATACGGAGGGGCCAACGGAGGCCTCATGGAAATCGTCGCTAAGGAAGTCCGCGACAATGGAAGCCAAGTACTCGGCATCATCACCCGGCATATCGCCGAAATGGGTCGATCCAGTCAACAACCCACCGACCTCGTCACAACCGACAGCATGGGTGAACGTAAACGGCTGCTCATCGAGCGAGGCGACATACTCGTGGCCCTTCCCGGCGGAATAGGGACTATCGACGAACTTTTCGACGCCCTCACGACAAAAATGCTCGGCACACACGACAAACCCGTTATCATCTGTAACACACAAGGCCTGTTCAACCCATTGATTCAGCAAATAGAACTGCTGCGCAAAGAAAATTTCTTGCGATACGACCGTCCGGATCTTTACCACATCGTACCGGATGCCAAAACCTGTTGCGAACTTCTCGAACGATATAACCGTTAATACCCAAAAATGAAGATATGAAAAAAAGCAACCTATACACAATGACCGGAGATAAAGGCACGACATCGTTAGTAGGAGGACAACGTACCACTAAAAACGATCCGAGGCTCGAAGCCTATGGAACCGTCGATGAACTCAATGCCCACATAGGTCTCCTTCGACAAACAGGAAATCGACCCGAAGACGATGCCCTGCTCCTCTTCATTCAAAATAAACTCTTTGTCATCGGCTCCTACCTCGCCACCGACACGTCCTTCACACAACTCCGAGAAGCCAGCCGCCTTTGTCCCGAAGACATCGCTCGGATAGAAGACCGTATCGATACATTGGATGCGACCGTTCCTCCGCTCCATGCATTCCTCCTACCCGGCGGAACCGCCGCTGCCGCCCAAGCACACATCTGTCGAACCGTTTGCCGTCGAGCCGAACGCCGCATCTGTCAAGTAGCCCAAGAAGTTTTAGTCGATGAAAACATCATGAGATTCATCAATCGTCTGTCAGACTACTTTTTTGTTTTAGCAAGATTTAACAATTACATTGCAAAACAAGACGAAATTTTCTGGGATAAAGATTGTAAATGAAAATAAATAAATTACTTTTGCGAAAATTTTATAGGAGGACTTAACGTTAAATTTTTATCACTATGTACTGGACATTAGAATTAGCATCGAAACTCGAAGACGCACCTTGGCCTGCGACAAAAGAGGAATTGATTGACTACGCTATGCGTTCCGGGGCACCTCTCGAAGTTATTGAAAACTTGCAAGAGATGGAAGACGAGGGGGAAACCTACGAATGCATCGAAGATATTTGGCCCGATTACCCCAGCAAAGAAGACTTCTTCTTCAACGAGGAAGAATATTAGCAGCCTTTATTTAGGTTAAATAACTGAATATCAGCGCGATAAACAATGAAAATTTGTTTGTCGCGCTGGTGTTTTATAGTCTTAGATGGTGCGGTTTGTTTGTCTAAATTACGGTTTTTTCGCTCAAAATCGGAGTTTGTTTGTCTAAAATACATTACCTTTGTTTCTCCTCGGGAATATTAAAAAAGGAGGAAAAAGCGTATGGGAAGACCAAAAAGACTATATCCACTTGGCAGATACCGGCTCCGTGTCCCCAAAGATGCGGAAGCGGACAAAGCTTACCCTGTCGTTTTGGAATATACCTGGAACAGGGAGATTATCCGCAAAACGACAAATGTCTTTGCAAAAATTGCTGACTGGAATCAGAACGGCAATCAGGGACGAGGCGAATTGCGAGTCAGTTACGGAAGCGAGTATAAACGTCTTAACCAGCTTCTACTGGCCCGTGTTGAACGGATTGACAGTCTGCTTGCGGAGTATAATGAGAGGAATCCGAATCAGATTACAGCCGAAGTTGTGGCGGGCTTCCTTGCAGACAAGCCGCTTGCACGGCGAGACCAAGGGAAGGATTTTGTGGAATTTACTTTGGAGCGCCTTTCGTCCGATTACTCCCGAAACAGGATTGGCAGGAGCCGTTATGAAAATGGCAAGAGTTGCATGAATATCTTCCAGACCTTTCTACGGGCAACCAAACAAGGGTCCTATCGACCCGATGCAATCTATGTAGGCGATATGACTCCGGAACTGCTGGACAGCTACATAGCTTGGCGTAGAGACGTAAAGTTGAACAGTGATGCGACAATTAACCATGCCTTGACGCCTATATTGAAAGCTTGCGCCTATGCGAGCGAGATGGGCATGATGGAACCTGCAGTCAATGCTAGAATTCAGGATATGCGTATCGTGTCAAAAGTTTCGCTTTCGGAAGAGGAAGTTGAGTTTGATGGTAAAAGTCTGTCCAAGGAGCAAATGTTATCTCTTCTTGAATATTACAAGACATGTCTTGAACCTCGCCGCAAGGAGTTTCTGGAAATGTTCTTATTTGCTTTCCATGCCTGCGGACTCCGTGTAGTGGATGTGATGACCTTGCAATGGAAACATATCGATTTTTCCCGGAAAGAGTTGCGGAAAATCATGATTAAGACGAACAAACGTCACGTGATTCCACTAACGGAACCTGCCTTGCATATACTACAGCGGTGGCAGGAGAAACGTGTCGGATGCCGGTATGTATTCAACTTAGTAAAGGACGATCTGGATCTTGATGATGCAGAAGCTCTGTACAAAGCCCGTAACAATGCAACGAAATGTATCAATCAGTCGCTGGCGGTTGTCGGAGAACAGATAGGGCTTCCGTTTACCCTCTCAATGCATGTGGCCCGGCATTCGTTTGCGGTCTTTGCACTGAACAAGGGACTTTCCATGTCGGTTGTCAGTCGTTTGCTCGGTCATGGAAGCACGGATGTCACCGAAAAGGTTTATGCCAAATTTCTGCCCGAAACGCTGTCGGCGGAAGTGGCTCGTCTGAAAGAGGATTTTGCATCTCTGGAAATTGTCTGATAATTGTAGATGGCTATTATAAACAATCATTAATTTTATATCTAAAATTGATTTGATATGACTATTACGAAGATATTCCTATTGCTGGTGTGCGCATTTGTTCTGGTATTGCTGCTTTCTACTATCTTTAATAAGCACCATAGGATAATCATGTGGTCTGCTGCAATAGTATTTTTTATAGGAACTCTGCTCCTTATAGGACTTGGGATAATTGATCCAGTAAAGGACAATCATCCTGATCCTGTCGTTATAACAGGCATTGTCACCGCCCTTATCTTATCGGGGCTATTTGCATACGGAGCAGAAAAACTGCACATCAAACTTAGGGAAAAGAATCAGCAAACCGTTCAAGCCATAGATAATCAGTCAGAATGTCCGGATTCCCCAAAAGGGGTTGTATTGTCGGGAAGACTTGATACTTCACTTGCCCGTACAATCTTTGCGAAAGCAATAGAAGCCGGATATATTGAAGAGGTCGGGTCACATTATAGCTGGAAAGGGACAAAGGCTCTTCTTGCCTATATGTGTGGTCGAATATATTGCGGCGATTATCCTGAATATTCCAAATACGAACAGAAGACTTTTTGGGAATTCGGCAACGGACTCTTTCCCGATGTCGAGCTTAACGCACTATTTGAACAGACCGGTATCGGACAGTCCCGACAGAACAGGAGGGATATGCCCGTCCCTAACAATGCCGGAGAAATTGACAAGTTTTTTCAGAAGTGACAAAAAACGAAGAGTATCATCTTCGTTCTTGGCAAGTCTTAGCTTCTGGCTTGTTATGCATTTTGTTTTGCTTCATCTGGCAATCTTCGATTTTTTCAATTTTATTTTCCTCTTTTTTATTACTGGTAATCAACTGGTTACATACAAAGTTGTGGCAGAATCATAACTTTCCATAACACCTGTCCTAACATTGGATAATTTATTGTAACTTATTAGTCCTCAGCTATTTCATACATTCGTACCGTGATTCTGGTGCGATGTGCACAATCGTACCATATCGTATAACCAGGCTGAAGGTCTGAGTGTGCATCAGGGCAATCGGCCATAATTGTTTTAAGTATGGCTAAAGAAACGAATGTAGAGAAGCTATGCGACCGGGAATTGCTTGAAAAGATTCTCAGCATAGTGGAGAGACAAGAGAAACTGCCGCCTCCGGCTCATGAAGGCGGACACCGTCTATATGACAACAAGTCTTTGATGGAGAAATTGAACATCAAAGAAAAGTATCTGAAAAAGTTGCGAGACAACGGCTATCTCGGCTACTCGCGTGAAGGTGATAAATACTGGTACACGCAAGAAGACGTAGACCGCTTTCTGCGTCGTTTCCATTATGAAGCTTTCGCTATTGGTGATGAACTTCCAAAACAGGAAGGAGGTGGCTATGTTTGACACCATTCATTTGACCAACATGCTTCGTTCGGAAGTGGAAGGCATTCCGGAAACAGGTCTTCCGTTGGATGCCTTCCCGGACAAGATACAGGAGATTATCCTCAATCTTGCCAGATACGAAAATTTCAATGTGGAATATACTGTGTCTATTGTTCTTTCTGCTGTTGCTACTGCAATAGGCAATTCTTGTCATATCCGCATAAAGGGCGAGTGGAAAACTTGCCCATCCCTTTATATGATGCTGGTCGGACGTCCCGGGCTTGGAAAGACTCCTCCCCTCGGTTTTATATATAAGCCGATTAATGAGTATGATGACCGGCTGCATGAGAAATATAACGAGGAATATGATGAATATGAAAGAGCCATGTCAGCAGGCAAGCACGGAAGTGATGGGGAAGAACAACTGCTCAAGAAACCGAATTTTGTAACGACGGTCATTTATGATTCCACCCCGGAGGCGATGATGAATATTCATCAGCATAATCAGCGTGGGATAACATTGGTCGTCGATGAAATCCTGGCTTTGTTCAATTCCGTCAAAAGGTACAACAGCAAGAACAACCTCATTGAAGATCTGTTGACAGCTTATAGCGGGCAGCCGTTAAAGATTATCCGCAAATCAGAAGCACGTCCTGTTCTAATCAAGAATCCATGTATAAATGTCATCGGTTCAGTACAGACAAATATGCTGCAGGAAGTCTTCCGTGCAGAGTTCCTTGCCAACGGATTGCTTGACCGTTTTCTGTTTGTCTATCCCAAAAACAGGAAGATATCCGGATGGAGACGGGAAGAGCGGAATACAGCCCGTCCTGACATTATGAATCAATGGAGGACAATAATCAACAGAATCCTAAGTATCCCCTGTATCCTTGATGACAAGGGCACAACGGTCAATCCCCGTATCATTACAATGTCTGACGATGCGGAAGAATATTTTTATGAATGGTACAATGGAATTATAGATGCTGTAAATGCCATTGAGGATGATGCGGATGTTGAAAGCCGGAAGATGAAACTCAACGGCCATGTAGCACGTCTTGCCCTGTTGTTTCAGGTAATGAAATGGGCTACTGATAGTGGAGATATGCAATATATTGAGCGGGACTCCGTAGAATCGGCAATCCGTATGATTGATTATTATGAGGAAACATACAGGAGGATTCAGGAAACCATTGTCATAAACAGTATCGGTGAAACTAAGGAAGCGTGGCTTTCTCTGTTGGAAGATCGGTTTACTTCCGGTGATGCTGTTATTGCCGGTAGAAAAGTTGATATGTCCCGACGTACCGTCTATTATGCGCTTGACCAATTATGCCGGCTTAAGCACCCTCTTATAGAAAAGCTTCAGCATGGAGTCTATCGTAAACTTATGACAGAAAATACTGATGCACCTTGCACTATTGCACTTTCATCTTGCCAGGATACCATGCAATCTTCTCAAAGTGCAAAAGTGCAGAGTGCAACCACACTAAAATCAGAGGACCATGAGTGAATACAGATTCCATTTGCAGAAATACCGTCCTGGAAGCAAGACTACTTGTCCGAGCTGTGGTAAAAGCCGGTGTTTTGTCAGGTATATTGATGAACAAGGCAGCATTAGCTTTCCCGGTAATGTCGGCAAGTGTGATCATGAAAACAGTTGTGGCTACCACTATACACCTAAGGAATACTTCAAGGATAATCCTGATGTGTTGGAAATGGATGAGGGAAGCGGCAAGTCACTTCTTTCTGCCCCTTATAAGACGGCAGATAAAACTCTGTCTTGTATCGTCCCTTCGTATATTCCTTCATCTTATGTGTTAAGGAGTCTGTCACATTATTCAATCAACCCCTTATATCAGTATTTCTGTCATGTATTTGGCGAAAATGAAGCAAGCAGATTGTTTGAAATGTATCGCATAGGGACATCTTCAAAATGGGGAGGCGCAACGGTTTTCTGGCAGACAGATATAAATGGACAGGTAAGAACCGGCAAGGTAATGTGCTATAATGCCGAGACAGGCCATCGGGTTAAAGAGCCTCAGGCTTTTGTCAGCTGGGCACATTCCGAGTTGAAGTTGCAGGATTTCCATTTGAAGCAGTGCCTGTTTGGAGAACATCTTCTGAAAAATTCATCGTCTCCGGTAATGCTGGTGGAAAGTGAAAAGACCGCTGTTGTAATGAGCCATTTTATCCCCGATTATATATGGCTGGCAACAGGTGGAAAGAACGGTTGTTTCAACAGTGAAGCTATGCAGGTTCTCAGAGGCAGGGAAGTTACTCTCATCCCTGATTTAGGAGCAACCGAACAATGGAAAGAAAAGTCTGCTTTGTTGTCTGGAATATGCAAACGGGTTGTTGTGTCCAATGTTTTGGAATGTACATCCGATGAAGAGCAACGCAGCCAAGGATTGGACATTGCAGACTTCTTCCTGTATTCACCATCAAAGAGGCAGATACTCCATCAGATGATACAACGTAATCCAGCATTGCAGTTACTCATTGATGAACTGGATCTGGAACTTATTGAATAGTAAAGGAACTTGTTCCGTGGATTTATAGAAAGTCCTTAACACAATAAGGACTTTTTGCCTGGCGGCAATAAAATCCGGTCATTGTCCCGCAGAGCGGACTGGCACAAGAGCAAGCTCAAATATTAATCATTTATCAAAAATACCCTATATGAACACAGATATTAAACAGGCCATGCATGTTGAAGCCGGGAAGTCATTCGGCACAGCAGAGGCGAATGAAAACGAAAGGCATTGGAATGACGACAAGATTGACAGAAAGAATCAGGATCCGACCAATCATTATGACAAGACCCGAATGAAACTGAATTTCGAGATTGGGCTCGATGGGAAAGTACATCCGTTGGGATATCAGGAGAAATCGCTTGAAGTCCGTTTGCAGGAACGGTTGACTGAGCTGGGCTGGAAACCTTTCAAGCCGGACAGCAAAATTCAACCAAACTGTTGTGCGAAATTTATCTTCGGAGGCAATCATGACCGTACACTTGAGATGGCATTTGGAACCCAAACCGTAAATCTGGACAAGGGTGCAGATAACAGCCATCTCCAGCGATGTCCTGAAATCGAACAATGGGCAAAAGATGTCTATGACTGGTGCGCCAAACGGTACGGACAGAAAAACATCATCGGCTTCCAGGTTCATCTTGATGAGAGCAGCCCGCATATCCATGCCTTGATTGTTCCTGTCGGACAACGAGCCAAAAGCGGACGCGAATGCGTCATGTGGTCGGCTAAGTTTGGGAAGAGCCGTTATGAGTATGGCCATATTCTTCGGGAAATGCACACCTCACTATATGAAGAGGTAGGGAGCAAGTACGGGTTGGAACGTGGTGACAGTATTGAAGGCCGGAACGTCAACCATCTTGGTAAACGCGATTATATCCGGAAACTGTCCAAAGATGCTAAACAGGCGGAAAAAGCAGTCAAGGGACTGCAGACTATGACACGGAGGTTGGAAGCACAGATATTCAGGTCTCAATCCCATCTTGAAGAAATAGAGAAGTCTCTGGCTTCCGGCAAAATCGCTCTTCAGGAATATGAATTTCAAAAGATCAGGATACAAAAACAGATTTCCGAATACCAGTCCAAACTTGAAGACAAGGCATGTAAGCTTCATGAAAAGGAGCAGGAACTGGAACAGATGACAAAGAATGTAGATCGTGTCGGTAGAGTGGCGCAACCTTTCCGCAATCACAAGATAGATTTTGAGCCGCCACGGATCACTGGTAAACCTCCGATATTCGGTGTTGACAAATGGATTGAGGAGCAGAACAGGTCTATCGCCAGCCGATTTGTGAAGATTGTCCGTCAGATTGAGGAACTGTATCGGAAGGATGCCGAACAGCAAATACAGGCGGTGCAGAATAATGCGTTGCTGGACTATCGGGAACTCAAATGGCTGCAACAGGAGTATGCACGACTGACGGATCTCAACGACAATCAGGCTGAACAGATGCATACATTTCTTGACCAGCTGGCTGAGCCTTCTATGCGGGAACGAATCTTCTCTATCGCTGATGCTTTGATAGGCGGACAACCTGTCGCTGTTTCATCCGGCGGAGGCGGTGGCAACGCCGACTCCGACCTTCGCTGGGACGGAAGAAGGCCGGATGAGGAGGAAGAGACGTATCGGAGGAGGTGTCTGATGTTTGCGATAAGGATGGCAGCAGGATATAGTGAAAAAAGAAACTACAGAAAGAGAATATAAAAATATAAGTTTTATTGTTTCGTTTTATTGGGTAAATGGACCGTTATAATTATTTTTGCATATATGAAAAAAGTAGATAAATATTCAGCAAAACCATTTGTCAAGTGGGTTGGGGGAAAAACCCAACTTCTTGACGATATAAAGAATACCCTACCTCAAGATTTGTCACAACGGGGAGAAGTGGTTTATGTCGAACCATTTGTTGGTGGAGGAGCTGTTATGTTCTGGATTCTACAAGAATATCCTAACATAACAAAAGCTGTAATCAATGATATAAATGAAGAGTTAATTTGTACATATCGTGTAATAAAATCCGATGTAGAAAAATTAATTCTTGAATTGACACGAATACAAACAGAGTATCTTGCGCTTGATGACGTTGCACGAAAAGATTATTATTTATCTCAACGTGAACGTTATAATGAAAAAAATAATTCAGAGCTTGAAACTGCTGCATTATTTATTTTCCTAAATCGAACTTGCTTTAATGGACTGTATCGTGTAAATTCTAAAGGAAAGTTCAATGTCCCACATGGGAGATATGCTAATCCCAAAATTTGCGATGCGGAGACATTGAGGGCGGATTCTGCTATTTTACAACGTGTTGAGATTCTTTGTGGTGATTTTGCACAAACGGGTAAATATGCAGATGATAATGCCTTGTATTATTTTGACCCACCATATCGCCCATTAACAGAGACTTCAGCATTTACTTCTTATGCAAAAGATGGTTTTGACGACACTGAACAGACTCGGTTACGTGATTTTTGCGAGCAGATTGCAACACACAAATCCCTATTTGTGGCAAGTAATTCAGACCCTCAAAATGTAGATAATGGAGATGATTTCTTTGATCATCTTTACAATAGATTTTCCATTAAAAGAGTTTCTGCTGCGAGGATGATAAATTCAAAAGGAAATGGACGTGGAGCTATTTCCGAGATAATGATTTCCAATGTTGCCAATGCTTACTGATATGAGAAACTTTGATACTTGGCTAGCTGGTTTTAGACCTTCTATCGCTGATTATAAATATTACGTTGACTTCAATAAGGTTTTCAATAATGTGGAAGCCATTAAAATTCCACTCAATATCTTGAATTCGCTTATCGGTTCCAGAAATATAGAGGATGAATTCAGAAATATTTTGGAACAATATCCGGAAACTCTAAGATGTATTCCTATTCTTTTAGCCAAGCGTGAGCTTGATATTATGGCTATGGATGAAGAGGGGCAGATTGATTTTCATTTTGACAAACCAAATTGCACGAATGAAGACTATGTCAAATTCATGCGAAAGACTGGCCTTTTTGATCTGATGGAGAACCATATTGTCAACAACCTTGTGGATTACGTAACCGGAATAGAAACAGGACTTGACTCCAATGGACGCAAAAATCGTGGAGGTCATCTTATGGAGAATCTTGTAGAAAGCTTTCTTTCTAAAGCAGGGCTTGTTAAAGGCATTGATTATTTCAAGGAAATGTATATTCACGAAATAGAGGCTAAATGGGGAATAGATCTGTCTTCGATTTCCAATAATGGTGGCGCAGAAAAAAGATTTGATTTTGTTGTGAAAGGAGAGAATACCATTTATGGAATAGAAACTAACTTTTATACTAGCAGTGGTTCCAAGTTGAATGAAACGGCACGCAGTTACAAAACTATTACCATGGAAACCAAAGATTTGGGATATTTTAAATTTGTTTGGTTTACGGATGGTTGCGGCTGGTACAGTGCAAAGAATAATCTGAAAGAAACGTTTGATGTATTGGAACACTTGTATAACATTGCGGATCTTGAGAATGATATTATTTCCAAAAAACTAAAATGAGGAGTAAGAATTATGCCAAATCAAAATGTTTCAATGATATGTAATGGACAAGAACCGCTATGTGTAATTCCAATTAATGGCACATATATTTTAGGGATATACAAAGGGACATTGTCTGATTTTGACATTCTGCTAAGATATCGTCAGAAAGAAGGTGAAAGATGGAGTCGTATCCGTACTCCTAAGCATATTCATTGGGCTGTAGATATGTTGATTAAACATTATAGTGAACCCAATGAAACGGACCTATTGCTAGGTAGTTTACTTGAACAATGGAGTCGGACAGCTCCTTTAAAATCGGAAAAAGAGCAGGACCTTTTATTGTCCCCGGAGAATTTGTTGGCTGAAGTAAATAATGAAGCCCAGAAATACAGCAAATTAGCTGGGAAAGGTGAATATAGTGTTAAATTCTTGATATTGATTGCGAAACTATTAATGGTTCAAGAAAAGACCAATAGACATGACGCTTATATGTTCAAGAATCTCTTGGAAAGGTTAAAGGAACATAGAAATATTTTTGAAATTGTATCAACAGCAACATTTCATTGATGTTAACTCCATACTATAGATCGGGAAATAGGGATTTTACTCTTTTGAAAGGAGATTGTATCGAACTTCTGAATTCTTTTGATTTTAAGTTTGATATGATTTTCGCAGATCCTCCATATCATTTATCAAACGGAGGAATAAGCGTTCAAAGCGGTAAAATGGTTTCTGTCAATAAAGGTGAATGGGATAAATCTAACGGATATGAGGAAGATTATCTGTTTGATAAATCATGGATTGCTGTCTGTCGCGATAAGTTGAAAAGTAATGGTACAATTTGGATAAGTGGTACTTATCATAATATTTTCTCAGTAGCTCGGTGCTTAACAGAATTAGGCTTCAAGATATTGAACTGCATTACATGGGAAAAAACAAATCCACCACCAAATTTGTCCTGTAAATATTTTACTTATTCCGCTGAGTATATCCTTTGGGCTCGTAAAGAACCCAAAGTGCCCCATTTTTTTAACTATGAGCTTATGAAAAAGATCAATGGTGGCACTCAGATGCGTGATGTTTGGCGCTTACCCGCAATTGCACGATGGGAAAAGTCTTGTGGAAAACACCCAACTCAAAAACCATTGTGCGTTCTGTCGCGAATCATTCAGGCTTCAACTCTTCCTGGTGCATGGATTTTAGACCCATTTACAGGTAGTAGTACAACTGGTATCGCTGCAAGTTTATTGGGACGTCGATTTCTTGGTGTAGATCAAAATGATGAGTTCCTGGAACTAAGTAAGGCCCGCCGAGAGGAAATCAACGATACCTCAAAACGCACTTTGTATTTGGAGAAGCTTCAAAAGCAGGCACAGCTATTTGAAGATAATGAAATTCAAGTCCTTTATGAGCCTTGTGCGGAATATGGGCAGGATTTGCCGTTTTAATATAGGTAGTGTAAACTAACTGTGGTAAGTGATTTTTGGCCTCATTACCAAAAAAATGAAAGATAACTCTATTTGATTCATATACACATCAGAAAAACTATTATAATGTGATGGGATTGGTATTTCAAATGTTTGTTTACCCACCATCTCCTCCCATCGCCCAGTCCGCTTCAGATGTTGCGGTTTGTTTGGATAAATTACGTTTTTTCTCAAAATCGAGGGTTAGATCTCAAAAATATTTTTTTAAGGAAACCAGGATTTGTTTCGACAAATTTCATACCTTTACAAGAGTTCGTGAGTATAGGACCCTTGTTGTTAAATTTTAAACATTTTTTCAGTATGGGACGAAAGGTTTGTTATTTTCTTTGGAACGCTATTGATAGCATATTAGGAACGAGATCAATCCGTCCCAAATGCATCTCGTTCAGTTTGAGCATTCTAGAAATAGCCAAGTGGTACGAAGCATATGAATATCTTTGTCCTATTGGGATCCTGAACCGAAAATAATAGATTAAGTAAATGCATATTATATTGAGTAACAATCAGGGGTTTAACTACTGATTTTGCATTTACTAGGCGTATTAATTTATAGAAAAAGAGAATATGAACTTAACGGAAATATTTGTAAACAGGCTGGCAAAAGACTCTAAAGTAGTTACGATAGATAGTCTATTCAATGAAGATAAAGTAAAAAAAACACAGTATGCTCCACCTTACCAGCGTAATTATGTGTGGGATGGAGAGAAGGCTACATACTTTTTGGAAAGTATTCTGATCGGTACAGAGATTCCGCCACTCATTTTCTTTCGCAATAAAAAAGGTGCAGAAATCATAGATGGAAGACAACGCTACGAAACCATTTTAAAATTCTTAAATGGCGAACTCCGTTTAAGTAAAGCTGGTCTAAAGAAGCTAGACGTGTTGAATATTGACAAGAAGACGTTCGGTTCATTGCCAGAGCAGCTCAAGAACGATTTTCTTGATACTAAGTTGCGTGTGATTGAGTTCAGTTTTGCCTCGTATGATGGGTTGACACAATTGGATGAAGATTCCGTTAAACAAGAGATATTTAAACGTTACAATTCAGGTATTACTCCATTAAAAAATCTTGAGATAGATAAAGCTATTTATTTTGATGATGACCTGAATCTCTTCTTTAAGGAGAAGTTAAAGGATCTGAAATTGCACGAACAATTTGACAGGCTCTTTAAGTATGAAGACAAAAAAGTGGAGGTGTTACTTCAGAAGATACGTCAGTTACTCGTTATACATAAGATACCTATCAAATACTATTCAAAGGCCAAGCAAAAGATTACCGATAAGTACTATGATTTATTGTCTTCGCAGATAAGATCTGATCAGTTTGAAGACTTGTTCGTTTCATTCAAGAAGAAACTTGATATTCTTGATGAGATACGAATGGCCGTAGACAATAAGGAAATGCCATATAATAGACTTATGTCTGAAGTTCTATTTTGGGCATTTTCCATATTGGAAGACAATGCCATACAATTACCTAAAAAGAACTCAACTGAATTAACAGAGTTTTCCAAGCACATTTTAAATAACTTACGTGCTTTTGCGATGGTGAGAAGTTCATTCTCACAGCAGATTATTGACAGATATAACGTAATGGCCTGTTATATTGAAAAGGTTTATGGCATCAATAAAAATCTATATATTGAAACCAATGAACAATTTAAACATAAGAACTATGAACTAAATCAGGTTAAACACGGTGGAACAACTAACTATCAAGAGCTTCGTATCAACAAACCTGAACCTACTACATATACTATCGATGACATCTGCCGACTTATGGCTCGCAGTCGTTTTCTTGTACGTCCTCCTTACCAGCGAGAGGAGGTCATCAATAGAAAAAAATCATCTGAAATTATTGAAAGTCTATTATTAGGCATAAAACTGCCTCCCATTTTTATATTTAAAAGTAAGGATGGCATAAGTGAGGTTATAGACGGTCAACAGCGAATTCTGAGTATTTTGGCCTTTTTGGGCAGGAAATATCTAAACGAAGAAGGGCAGATGGTAAAATCGAATAAAGATGGTTTTACCCTATTGTTGAAAGACAGTATTTTAACAGATCTGAATGGTAAATGTTTTGCTCAATTAGATGAAGATTTACAAGATAAAATTACCAGCTTTGACCTATGGGTAATAGAAATAAACGAAAAGAATAATCCCGATTTCGAACCTTTAGACTTATTCATTCGTCTGAATAACAAGCCATATCCGATTAAGGACGATACATTTGAAATGTGGAACTCGTACTTGGATAGAGACTTGATTGATACAATTAAGTCGTCGTATCGAAATAACGCAAGTTGGTTTTTTATGCGTAAAACAAATACACGCATGGAGAATGAAAACAATTATTCGGTGCTTTCATACTTTAACTATCTTAAGCAGAACGGATGTGATCTAACGGAAAATGGACCGCTTGATATTTATAAGATAGGGGGACGTATTGCTATTCGTCTGCGTTCAAAAGGAGACATATCAAAAGTTCTAGAAAATACTAAAAAGAAAGATGCATTTGTTGCTGCTGTAAATGATTTGGAATTTACCTTTGTTCGTAATTTGAAATTGCTGTTGTCGGATAAAGGTGATAGTTCTGAAAAAACACTAAGCAAAAATCTCGACATGTTGTTGGGAATAGAGAACAATAGACGTACCCAACAAAGTTTTTATGCACTGTGGTATTTTTTTAATGGACTAGACCGGGAAAATTTTTGCAAGAAACAAAAGGAGATAATAGTAAAAACAAAGGAACTTTTCAAGGCAATGTCGTCTGATATTAAGAGGACAGATTTTATCAAAATGGTGGATGATTTCCGTACGCAATATAAGAATAACGAGGATTTAGAGGCCGTAAAAATTCGTCTTGGTGATATTATGGATTTTATTGCTTTTGACGGAGATAGTTTCAAGAATTCAGCGGGAATGGATTTTTATGTAAAACGTGATAATAAGATCAAAGATCAGATTCAAATAAGGTATGAACGTCCTGAAAATGTTGAAGCATATTATGGTTGTCATATTAACCGATTAGGATTTTGTCAGAGTTATATAACTGCTATATTGCAAAGCAGCTATGTCTATAGGGAATATGATTTTCGTAGTCGGAATGTTTCTGTGGTAAGCTTAAAGGATATCATGATACCATATGTGCCTTTATCGATCCAGAAAGTATTTGATAAAATAATGAACTATACAAAAACACCTGAATACATTCAGAGTAGCTTCTTTGTAAATGTACTAGATTATATGGTAGAGGAAGTTATCAATCAGAGGTTGTTTAATTATCAGAATGTTAGGTTGATAAATAGTGCTATGGTACTAGAAGATGTGCCCGACCAAAATAAGGAAGAATTCATTTCAAATGCATATAATCATATTATACATGAACGTGGCGGTTTGATGGAAGAGTTGATAGCAGCTAAAGGTGTAAAAGGTTCTCTTGAAGAAAAATGAAAAAGATTACAAAGATTGAGATAGAAAATTCGCGAGCTTACTATGACCGATTAACATTCTCAATGGAGAAAGGAGAGAATGTTCTATTATATGGTGAAAATGGTAGCGGAAAGACGTCATTATATAAGTCGTTGAATGATTTTATTCAGAGTTTCTATTCACATATAAGTTATACTACTAACCGTTATAAACCTACTGGAGTTACCGGTGAAGTGATTCTAACTATCGGTGATTACAATGATATAACGGGAGAAGTTGATAATATTGTAAAATATAGGTATGCTGAAGGTGTGGACAATACAAATGTGGCAGGTACTGCATTTCTTAAGTCATTAGCATTGACAAAAGGCTTTCTAAATTATAAAGACTTGCTGAAAGTATACTTGTATGAAGATGACAACCCTAATCTTTTTAATTTCTTTATAGAACATCTATTAAAAGATCATGTTGCCTCTGCCCAAGGATTAAATGGTTCTTTAGCTTTGGAATGGAAACAAATCAAGCAAGATATATTCAATGTATATCATCGTATTGAAGTAAGACATCGACGAGGACTTCAAAAACTTATTAAATTTGAAACAGTCTTAAGGTCCGTCTTGGATAGTTTGTTTAAAGAGGTAAACAATTATTTGGTAAATTATTTTAACAATTTTGCGCTACATATAGATTATGACTTAAAATCTATGTCTTTTGATTACGGGACTAAAGGGAAAGGTGCATGGAAGATAGAACAAGACCTAAGATTAAAAATTTCAATTGGAAGTTCATCAATCAAAGATTTTACGGAAGGGTTGAACGAAGCAAGACTATCTGCAATTGCTATTTGTCTTTACCTAGCTGCTCTGAAGGCAAATCCTGGTAAAGAACTGCATTTGATGTTCTTGGATGATATTTTTATAGGCATTGACTCATCGAATAGATGGGCTATATTGAATATATTGGAACATGATTTTAAGGATTTCCAGATTATTATGGCAACGTATGATCGGTCATGGTATTGCCTAGCTAGAAATTACCTTACTAATCACCATGGGAATAGATGGAAATTTATTAACCTATATTCTCTACCAAAAACTGATAACGGTCTATCATTTTTTGTCCCTACTATGACTGTAGGAACGTCTGCATACGATAGAGCTAAAGAATATCTACATGGTCAACGTCCGGTTGATTTGCCTGCTGCGGCCAATTATTTCAGAAAAGCGTTGGAGGAATTGATTAGCGAGAAGTATTTACCAAAAGAATTATTTATGAGTGACGACTATTCACTAATTCCTGGTTATAAGCTAACGAAACATATTGGGGCTTTGATTGATTTATTTGTTAAAACAAGTGAGGATATGGTAAATATCATGACTATAAAATCGTATCTACATCCATTAATACATCCATTATCTCATTATGAAGAAGAGGCTCAAGTATATCGCAATGAGCTCATTGCTGTTGAAGAGGCTATTAAAGGATTATATAGTCAGATAGAAAACCTTAATAAGAAATGCCGTATTTTGATAGGACGAAATAATATAATTGAAATACGCTATGCAACGGCAGATAAGTCATACATCGCGGAGTATCAAATTCAATTGGATGATAATCTTTGGGTGTATAAGGATAAAAATGGAGCAGCCCATTTGACAAAGTGCAATTGCAAGTGCGTGCTTATGAAAGGTAAACTAAATGGAAATATTCTCCCCCCATTCAAACCCAATAAGAGAATGCAAAACTATAATAATTTTTATTATGCGTCATTGGACGAGGCATTACAGAAAATATATGACTTTGAAGTAAATACCAAAAAACATGCTGTGGCCGCACATAATGATTATAATATTGTGTTTAGACTACTAGGAAAGAATCAGTACGAACCTTTTTCGCAAAAGCGAAATGAAATATTAGCGTCAATGTGATGATAGCATTTTTGAGTGTCTGATAAGATAAATACTTAATGGTGATTAACATTATTACTATTTTATCAGTCATTGCTATTAATTTACCTACACAATTTGTTTGCCTTGTCTTTCCTCCCATCGCCTCAGACCGTCTCAGACGGTGCGGTTTGTTTGCGCAAATTTCATTGATTATTGCATAATATATTGATAATCAACATAGATAGATTTCTTCAACGAGGAGGAGTACTAACCTTTTTAGAACAAATAGTAATAGTATTGTAAATCAAATTTTATAGAAAAGCCACCTGATTCCTCAGATGGCTTTTCTTGCTTTCACGACCTAAAAAATATAATACAATTCACGTAATATTTTCAATCCAAACTATTCCAATCTTGTAAATAAAATAGTTTATCATTTGTATGGGAGAGCAAGCCATCTATTCAAACAAAAACTCAAACCAATAATTACATCGCTCGAAGATTTTGTTGCCCCGTTAATGCCGACTTTTAAATAAGGTATTTTTAAACCCTCCCTGCTATCCTCTTTGCCATCTAAAAACACGACTGTAATAATTTGACAATTACTGTCTTGAATAACTATCGTGGAAATTCAACAAAAAATACCAGCAAAATCATTTCTCTTTTTCAAAGAACCCACACATTAAATAAGCACATATTAAGTTAAAATCTTAATCCGTTTTACCCATTTATTCCACAAATTTTCCTAACTTTGCCTTGTTGAATAGTATCTGCATTTATAGCGATTTATGCACACCGCTATAAAGTATCTGTTTTTATAATCGCATCAACATTATCATCACCCCTCGACAAGAGGCAAAACCATGAAAAAATAAAGTGCTTATGAAATCCTACCGTACAATGTGTAAGAAAACTTGGGCTGTTATACTTGCGATAGTCTGCCATCTACCCGCTACATGGGCAACAAACGCTAACGAAATCGAACTCATTCCGAAACCCGTTCACGCAGAACGGACATCGGGCTATTTCCGGCTTTCCCCCAAATCCACGATCGGTTACGATGCCGCTCTTCAAGGACAAGCTGAATACTTACAACAAGTGCTCGGTCAATCCACCGGATGGGACTTGAAACTGAAAAAAGATGCCCGCAAAGCCACTATCCTCTTGACATTAAACCCCGAAAAAGTAGATAAACCGGAAGGCTACCGATTGGACGTAACTCCCAAAGGAATCTCATTGACCGGCCGGGACGCAGGCGGCATATTCTACGGCATACAAACACTGCTGCAACTCTTTCCTCCCCAAGTGTACAGCGACAAACGGCAGCATGGAGTAGAATGGATCGTCCCCGCCGTAACGATATACGATGCCCCCAATCGCCCCTGGCGAGGCATGATGCTGGACGTAGCTCGTTATTTCTACGACAAAGAGTTCGTGAAAAAATACATCGACATGATGGCCATGTACAAGTTAAACAAACTGCAATTCCACTTGATTGACGACTCCGGCTGGCGACTGGAAATCAAAAAATATCCCCGTCTGACCGAGGTGGGTGCATGGGCAGGTCCCGATCACAACCGTCTGGGAGGATTCTACACCCAAGAAGACATAAAAGAACTGATTGCTTACGGACAAGTCCGTAACGTGGAAATCATTCCCGAAATCGAATTCCCGGCTCACATTCTGTCTGCCGTCGTTGCCTATCCGTGGCTCAGTTGCACGGGCCTGCAACACGAAGTCCCCACACAACATTTCATCAGCCGCGATCTGCTTTGTGTCGGCAAAGAATCTTCCCTGCAATTTTTACGAGATGTATTAGACGAAACCGTTCGATTATTCCCTTCCTCGTACATCAATATAGGGGGTGATGAAGCTGTTTACACTCGTTGGGAAGAATGTCCCGACTGCCAAAAAGTGATGAAGCGGGAAGGATTGAAAAAAGCCTCCGAACTGCAAGGTTACCTTACCAACGTCGTAGCCGAAATGATGAAAGAAAAAAATCGTACTGTCGTAGGGTGGGAAGAAATCTTTTTGCGAGGTGATGTCAAAACCCCTGTTGTCGGGCTTATTTGGCACAATGTCAGGGACACCCTTCTTGCTACGCAGCGCGGACATAAAGCTATTCTGACACCCGCCACGCACATGTATTTCGACTTCCCCGAAAGCCGTACCCCGGGAGAAGTGAAAGCCGCTACTTGGATGCCGCCTATCTCTCTCGAAAAATGTTACAGCATGGAAATCAACGACTACTCTCCCGAATCGACCGTATTAGGAGTACAAGGTTGCTTTTGGAGCGACCAATTTATTCACGGCACTGTATTGCAAGAGATAGATTATCTGAATGAAAATCGCTCCGAAAACTATGCCGAATACTTCACTTTCCCCCGTCTGTTAGCTCTTTCAGAAGTGGCATGGTGTCGACAATCCGACCGCAATTATTCCGACTTCCGTCGCCGGTTGAGTCACCATTTCAATCGACTCGACTTCAAAAATTGCCATTACCGTGTACCGGAACCCGTCATAGAACAAATGGATCCGACTGCTACCGGCGCAATAGAATTTACATTATCTCCGGCCGTCGCCGATGCCGACATTCGCTATACCACCGACGGCTCCTATCCTACGGTTCATTCCCCCCTTTACACCACTCCGGTAACCGTCGATGACAAAAGCGACTTCCGGGCTATTACCGTAATAAATCCCCGTCACTATTCGCTGCCCATTTATTTCGCCCCCGACTATTCGGGCTATAAACAGTACGGTGAATATACAGCCGAATGGAAACCCCTGAACGTACAGCCCTATCTAACTCCTTGGCGATTCGAATGTACAGGCAAAATATCAGGCAATGGCACATATACGGTATCGTTCATCTACACGAAAGGTGAAACCCCGTTCCGATTAGGCGCATTGAAACTTTACAAGCGAGACGAACTCCTCGCCGAAGTTCCGCAATCGGTTCTGATAAATGCCAATTCCCCCATAGCGACCTACCGCTTTACCGTCGATTCCTTCGAAGCCGGTACTCCCTTTTTCATAGAAGTAGAAGCCTGCGGAGAGAAAGGAAACGATACCTCGGGATTAGTATTCATAAACAAAGTCACTCAATAACCCATAAAAAAATAAGATACACAAAAGGCAGCTAAGCTGCCTTTTGTGTTATATAACATTCGATCGAAATACAGACCGATTCTCCGAAAAGACTATCTTTGTAAAAGAAGATATCATAAAATAATTTTATACCACGTAACACAGAAATTTTATCATCATGGCAAAAGCGCATATTTTTATCAGTTATGCCCACGAAGACAAAGAGTGGGTACTGGAAGGTCCGGGAAACATTCATCTGATACCTCGAATTAGACGACACACGAGTCCGGATGCAGAAATATGGTTCGACGAAGGATTGGTTATCGGCGAAAAATGGGACGAAGAAATACACAATCACATCGTTCAATCACACATTGCCATTTTGCTGATTAGCGAAAGTTTCGTATCCTCGGATTATATCGTAAACAAAGAACTCGTTTGGATTAAAGAGCAAGTAGAAAAAAACGATATGAAAATCGTTCCTCTACTCATCGGAAACATTACCGAAAAATCGAAACGAATAATCGACTGGATATATCAAAGGCAAATACACCCTTCCGAGACACAACCGCTTTGCAACTATCTCAACGATAAAGCACAATGGGACCACATGATTACGAGCATATTGAACATCATCGATGCCAAAATCGACCAAGTGCTCGAAACTCTTTTGCTGAACGAAAGCACCCGGCAAACCGAAAATTCGATTAAACCGTCTGTCATGCCCGACAGTAAAACAGTTACTGGATATATCGAAAACCGAGACACGAAAATTACCGATAAAACGACGGCGGCACACCCGACAGGAGTAAACCCCGCACTTTATCAAGAAGCCATCAGACTATACCGGAATCACAAATACAAAGAAGCATCGGATATCCTTCTGAAATTAGCCGCCGCAAACAACACCGAAGCTCAAAATCTCCTTTGCGACATTCTTTGCAACAAAGTAAAAGGGTATCAACTATGGCCCGGAATTTTAGAAACATTCCTACCCTACGCAGAAAAAAATCTTGCCTTCGCTCAAACCATCGTAGGAAAAGTCTACTATCGGGGAAAACTGAATGAGCGCAATTACGAAAAGGCTTTCGACTGGTTCTCCAAAGCAGCCGAAAGCGGGAATTCATATGCCCAATACTTGTTAGGCAACATGTATGAAAACGGGACATTCGTAGAACAAAATTACGATACAGCTCTCTCCTATTATAAAAACTCGGCAGCACAAAACAACATCATGGCCATAGGAGAAATGGCATTCATGAAAGATAATGGTTACGGTATGCCCATGAATAAGGAAGAAGCCGAAAAAATATACCTCCAACTGGCCGAAGAACGCGATGACGAGTGGTCCATGATCAAACTGTCCTATATCGAAATGGATAGAGGAAATTCCGAAGAAAGATTGAAATGGATACAAAAAGCGCTTGAAAAAGAGTATATCGACGCCTACGTAGATTTAGGCATCTTCTATCAATCCGACGAAAAATACAAAGACCTCGAAAAAGCGCAGCAATCTTATTATCAAGCGGCACAATTAGGCAATCCCGAAGGAATGAACGGATTGGCGATGATCTATTACGATATGCCGGACAATAAAGGAGACGAACAAGCGTTTCGATGGTTCTCCAAATCGGCCGACTTGGGAGACAGTCTCGGACTATATTATCTGGCTGTTATGTATGAAAACGGTTTCGGAACCTATTCCAACAAACAAAAAGCATGGGATCTATATCTAGCCTCAGCCGATCAAAAATTCTCGCCGGCCTATCGTAAAATAGCGCAACTCATCGAAGAGGGCGAAGCACCTGCATCATTCACAGGCCGAGAATTGGAATACTATATAAAAGCCGCCGAAAGAAACGACATAGACGCTATACACGATGTCATACGGTTCTTGGAGAATGATCCCGACCGGCAGAAAGAATTGTTCTCTTGGTGTCAACGAGGAGCACAGCTCAATAACGGGAAATGTATTTGTAAATTAGGAAAACTCTATTTCTACGGCATGGGGACAGAAATGGACGAATTCAAAGCGATGAACTGTTTCCGCAAAGCCGAAACGATGGAAATCCCCGAAGCCTACTATTTCTTGGGGCTGGCCTACTACGAAGCCAAAGGTGTGGTTAGCCCGAACATACAAAAAGCCGAAGAATATTTTAGAAAAGCTGCCGAAGCCGGATATTCCGACGCGATTAAAGCAATCGCCGAGCTTTATATGCAGTCGGGACAAGAAAACGGATATGAAAAAGCCATCGAATATCTGAAAACGATTGCGGAGGGAGAACATGCCGACATCGCTTATGAAGGACTCATGCGAATCGCCGTGGAACAAATGAACGCTCAGGATTACGACGACCCGCAGAACAGCGAATTATATCAAAAAGCTCTCCGATTCGAAACATCAGGGAAAGAAGCCGGTATGACCGAGTCGTTAAGTAAAGCGTTCCTCGATCGAGGAATAAATTTATACAATATCGAAAAATACGAATCGGCCATAGCACCCTTGCTTTTAGCAGCACAAATGGGAGAATCGGAAGCCGCGACGCATTTGGGAGATCTGTATTTCTACGGACATGGCGTCGATACCGATTACGAACAATCCTATTATTGGTTCGCCAAAGCAGCGCAAAGCAACAACGCTTATGCCCAATATTCCATTGCATTCATGTATATAAAAGGACAGTTCGTAGAAAAAGACGACACGCAAGTAATCAAGTGGATGAAATTAGCGGCAGAGAACGGCTACACCGAAGCGCAAAAGAACATGGGAGAATACTATTATTATGGCTCTTTCGGTTGTCGAAGAGATATGAAAGAAGCCATAAAATGGTATGAAATGGGAGCAAAAAGCAACGAACCGACATGTGTGTTCACTCTGGGATTAATCTATGAAGAAGGAGACGGAGTACAAAAAAATATCCTGAAAGCTGCCGATTGGTATCAAAAAGGAGCACAAGCCGGCATTCCTTCTTGTTTGTATAATCTTGGGAAGCTAATTATCAATAAAGAAATATCGGGAGAAGAAGAGAAAGGATTCAACCTCATACAACAAGCCGCGGAAAGCGAATACTCCTTTGCCCAAAACTACATGGGACGTGCATACCGTTTCGGGTGGTATGTCAATGCAAACCCGGTCAGAGCCACCAACTGGTTCACCAAAGCGGCAGAACAAAATATGCCGGACGCAATGTGCAACTTAGGCGACATGTACTCCTATGAAGACGGATTGACCATCGACTATGAAAAAGCGTTCTATTGGTACGAAAAAGCCGCCGAAACAAAACACAGCAGAGCTTTGACCGAACTGGGAGACATGTATTATGCAGGGAAAGGTGTCCGACAAGATTACCAGAAAGCAATGGAATATTACCAGAAAGCGTGTGACGAAGGTTATCCTTATGCATTCTATTCATTAGGCTTTATGTATTGGAAAGGACAGGGAACGCTCCCCGACAAAGAAAAGGCTCAGGAATATCTCAGTCAAGCCGCTGCTATGGGAAATGAAAGCGCTTTCCAACTTTTGAACCGCATGGATCACGAATCGGAAGAAGAAAAAGACATCGACCCATTCGCCCGACAAGCCTATTTAGAAGCTCAACAAGCCCTTGCCGACAAAGAAACAGAAAAATATATCAACCTTCTATCCCAATCGGCGAATTTAGGATATGTTCAAGCCCTGAACGATTTGGGAGACCTCTATTTTAATGGAGAATTGGCCCCTAAACATATGGGCAAAGCATATGAATATTTTTTGAAAGCCTCTCAAAACGGATCGGGATATGGTTCATACAGTTGCGGATTCATACTCATGAAAGGGTCTGCCGATATTCCCCGGGACATTGAAAAAGGACTTTCCATGTTCCGTTTGGCGGTTGATCAGAATTACAAAGCGGCAACCCGGGACTTGGCTCGATATTACTATTCGTTGGAAACCGAAGAAGACAATCGCAAAGCGTTGGACTACTACCTGCAATACATTGAATACAATCCCAAAGACACCGATACATTGCTCCATATCGGGTTGATTTACGAATCGGGGTTGGGAGTTCCGCTCAATATCGACCTCGCCCGTAGATATTATGAAAGAGCTGCCGAACAAGACGAAACCGGCATGGCATACAACTTCTTGGGAGGAACCTACATGAATGACGAAGAAACCGAGAACAACGAACGAAAAGCCGTGCACTATTTCCAAAAAGCTATCGAATTGGGCAACACGAATGCAATGTTCCGAATCAGCTACTACCTCCACAACGGTAAAGGAGGATTACAGGTCGACATACCTCGGGAAATCGAATTGCTCACCGAAGCCTCCAAACGCGGGAACCATCAAGCCACGTATCGGCTGGGATTATTATTCGAAGATAACGAAAGTGGAATGGCTCAAAATCTCGAATTATCCGTCAAATACTTCCAATTAGCCGCCGACAACGGTATTCTCGCCGCCATCAACAAGATGGGAGAATTATATCTTTTCGGGGAAGTAATACCGGCAAACCTGACGAAAGCCATATCTTGCTTCACGGCAGCCTCGGAACAGGGATATGGGAAGGCCTCATATTGGTTGGGAAGGCTTCATACCGATGGTATCGGACAACTCGAAAAAGACACTCAAAAGGCGATGAACTATTACCGTAAAGCTATCGAACAAGGTTATGAAGAAGCCCGGGAGTGGATGGAACAACTCCAAAAAAATTTGGTGGACGAGACCATAACAGATATTGAAATACCCCAAGACAAATCAGACGAAGAGCTATACAAAGAGGCTAAAAATGCATTGGAAAAAGCTCAATTCAAAACGGCTTACGCCTATTTTTCCTATTTAACGCAAAGAAACCATGCCGAATCGTTCAACGAACTAGGAGACATGTATTTCTACGGCAGAGGAATGGCAATCAACCAAGCCAAAGCTCTGGAACTATATAAAAAAGCCGCGGCCCTCGATAGTGTTTATGGTTTCTTTAATGTCGGATTCTTATATTGGAACGGACCCGAAGAAATACAAGATCCCGAACAAGCATTACAATATTTGAAAAAAGCGGCCCAAATGGGCTATACCTACGCACTGAGTTTCATCGGAGATATCTATCGAACCGGACCGGAAGAACTTATCGATTATGCCGAAGCGAAACGATACTATCAAAAAGGAGTCGACGTTAACGAAATCAATGCAATAAAAGGTATGGCTCTTTTATACCTTTTGGGACAAGGCGTAACACAAAACAATGCTATGGGAGCATTCTATTTGAAGAAAGCAGCCGATAAAGGCAACGCATGGGCCATGTATCACTTAGGACGTCTGTATTATTACGGCGAGGGTATTCCCCGTAACCCCAAATTGGCATTGGACTATTTACAAATGGCTTATGATGCGAACTATCCGGATGCATGCAGTCTGTTAGGACTACTCTATGAAAGAGGCGAAGGCACTGCACCAAATATAGAATTAGCCAACAAGTTATACATCAGAGGGCATGAATTAGGAGACGACCAATCCATGTGGTACTTGGCTTGCAATTATCTCGATGGAAACGGTCTGCCCAAAGACTACAAAAGAGCCGAAAAACTCTTTATACAAGCCATCGAAAGAGGGAACGAACCGGCTCGAATCGACTTAGCCAGAATGATATTCCACGGATTAGGAACAGTACAAGACCCGCAAAAAGCATACGAAATCATAAAACCCTGTTTAGAGCAAGGATACGGACGAGCATATATGTTAATGGGAGAAGTTTACGAAAACGGATTAGGTGTGGAAAAAGATTATAAACAAGCCAAAGAACTGTATCGAAAAGCGCTCGACTTAGGATATAGTTTTGCACAAGAAGCACTCGACCGTTTAGACAAGTTCTGCTAAAAATAAAGCTGTTAAAAACAAAGGAGCACCTCCTTCCCTTTCGTACTCTATGGTATTGCGTGACATTTCAGTCCTCCTCCCTTGCCGTGCCCCGTAGCATTGCGGGGTGTTTTGAAACACAAAATATAGGGGAGGTGTCCATAGGACGGAGGGGTTAAAAAGACCACAGCAGAGGAAATGGATTAGGGCATCACCCTCTCTCCCTGCCGTGTCCCGTAACATTACGGGGTGTTTCCGCAAGGAAATTTATTTTGTCCCCTTATTTTTCAATGACAAGTTGTACTTTCTTTGTCCCTAAACGAGCCTGTAACCACTCCTTGAATCTTTTTTGCTCCGACAAAGAAAAGACTTTGGAATGACGCACCACAGCAAGAGTTGTCGTGTCTCTCGCCTCCGTATCGATACGGCTGAAAATCGTTTTCGAAATGGCAATATCGGTAACATTAGGGAAAAGAACCTTTATTTCAGGAGCGACTTCCACCCCCACAGAATCATATTGTTGGTAATGCGATGCCAGATTTTCCAAAGAATCTATCGTTTTCTGCTGGCGAGCTATCTGCTCTTGATTATGCAAATAAATATCTTTAAACATCACACTGCTCAAAGTACTTATATCCGCTTGATTTTGCCCATACCCTTGACGAACCTCCAATATAGCACCGCCCAATCCATACTGGGGCAATCTCGCCTGTGCCACAGCTATGGAATCTTTCGGGATTTCGGCTCCTACCAAAGAGACGCGTATGATGTGCTTTCCGTGCTCCGTCACAGCACTTTTACTTAAAACCTGAGTATCGGCATAATTGAAATTCTGGGAAACAAAGCGGGATGCTGCGACCTCGAAAAAGTTCTCTTTCACCATATTGTAAGTAAGGTAAATACTCGGAGCCATAGTCAGTATCAAAATGGTATACACCATTCGTTCCACCTTCTTGCGTCGTTCATCGTCCACAAACTCCTTCTTCGAATATTTCATTAACTTCACGCCCAAAGTCGTTGCGAACGCAATAAAAACCGAATTGATGAAAAACAAATAAAACGCTCCGAAAAAATAATAGAAATTACCGGTAGCCAACCCGAATCCCGCCGTACACAACGGCGGCATCAACGCCGTGGCAATGGCGACACCGGGTAAAACATTTCCTTTTTGTTTGGACGACATCGCCACGATACCCGCCAATCCTCCGAAAAAAGCGATCAACACATCGTAGATAGTCGGCGAAGTACGAGCGAGTAATTCACTTCGGGCCTCATTCAGGGGTGAAACCCAAAAGTAAATAGTCGACGTTATCACACTGAACAACGTTGCGACTGCCAAATTCCGAAAAGAACGTTTTATCAACTCATAGTCATTGATACCTAACCCCAATCCGATACCCATGATGGGACCCATCAGAGGTGAAATCAACATAGCGCCGATAATCACAGCGGCCGAATTGGTATTCAATCCCAACGAAGCGATAAATATCGCGAATACCAAAATAAGAATCGTAGAACCCTTAAACTCCACTCCTGCGCGAATCGCTTCTACCGAAGCCGCCTCTTCTTCCCTGTCTTGACTCATATCAAGATAATGAGTCAAAAACCTTTTAACGGAATCAACGAATTTGGGAAATGACATAATTACTTTTATTAAAATACCGGAAACTCAGAACCGCTCTTTCAAAACTTGGACACGAAACGTCTCAACCCGGGAACCTCGTTCATCGGCAAATCATGACGGAACAAATAGACCAAGAACACACCCAAAAGCAGAGTCCTGAATGCCAAACGCAAAAAGAGGGATTCGATAGGGACAACCATCGCCACCGCATACAGCACAACCGTCAACAGCGTATAGCGGAAAGCTGACTTCAAATCATAACGTATCGGGTAAACACGTTGCCCGATAAAAAAAGAGGCCAACATCATACTCGCATAACAAACGAACGCCCCCCAAGCACAAGCCATATATCCGAAACGGGGAACCCCCACGATGTTGATAATCGCCGTAATGGCAAAACCGAACAAAGAGAACCAAGCGCCCCATTGTGTCCGGTCGGTCAATTTATACCACAAAGAAAGATTGAAAAACACACCGAAGAACAATTCGGCGAGCATGACGATAGGAACGACTTTCAATCCTGTACAATACGTCGCCGGCATAAAGAACCGCACGAGGTCTATATAAAACATCACTGCGAGGAAGATGAAAAGCCCGAATATGATGAAATACTTCATCGCATCCGAATACGACTTTTTATTTCCGTCGCCGGCATCTTTATTTCGGGCAAAAATAAATGGTTCGTATGCAAAACGAAAAGCCTGTGTAAACATCACCATCACGATCGCTATTTTATAAACCGCACCGTATACGCCGAGTTCCGACATGGCATCCGGGCGATTGCTTGCCAGTTGAGGATAAAACATCTTGTCGAAGGTTTGGTTCATAATACCGGCGATCCCCAAAATTAATAATGGAAAAGAATATTTCAACATGCGTGACAACAAATGCCGGTCGAACCGATAACGTATCCCGAAAATCTCTGGGAACAAAACCAACAATACAACTCCCGAACTGATGACATTCGAGACCAATATATATCCCACCAGAAAATCGGGGTCGAAAAACCAAGAAATCCACTCGGGGTGAATACCATACAGCCACGGGCAAAGCAAAATGAAAAACAAATTCAACGCTATGTTCAGGAATATCGAAAACAATTTGATCGAAGCGAACCGTATTGGACGACGCCGATAACGCAAGTAAGCGAACGGCAACGCCGTAAAAGCATCGACGGCTATAATGGCCGCCATCATCAATACATAATCCTCATGTTCGGGATAACCCAACAACCTCGACAGAGGTGTTATAAACACCCACACAAGAACAAAAAACAACGTCGATGTAGTCGCCAGCGAAATAAGCCCGGTAGTATAGACCCTCTGCGGCTCTTTCTCCTCCTTATCGTTGGCAAACCGAAAAAAACCGGTCTCCATGCCATAAGTCAGGATAATCAACAAAAGAGCCATATACGCATACAGATTGGTCACGATGCCATACTCGGCGGTCGTTTTCAATACGTTGATATAAAGAAAAACGAAACACCAATTCAAGAACCGCCCCAATATACTGCTTAAACCGTATATGGCGGTATCTTTCGCCAAACTCTTCATGCCGGCCATACGTCTCTGCTTATACGTGATTAAAACAATGTACCCTGCTCCGAAATCCGTCGCCGATTCAAATGGGTATAAGCCAAATCGGTCACCTCGCGCCCCCGGGGCGTACGCTTGATAAATCCCTCCTTAATCAAATACGGTTCATATACCTCCTCCAACGTTCCGGGATCCTCGCCCAAAGCCGTCGCAATAGTCGTCAACCCTACGGGGCCGCCTTTGAATTTATCGATAATGACCGAAAGTATCTTATTGTCGATCTCGTCGAGCCCGTATTTATCGATGTTCAACGCTTCCAAAGAATACCTTGCTATTTCCAAATCGATACTCCCCGACCCTTTCACTTGGGCAAAATCACGAACACGACGCAACAAGGCATTCCCGATACGAGGCGTTCCACGACTGCGCATAGCGATCTCGGTAGCCGCCTCATGCGTACAAGGCACGCACAACAGCTTGGCCGACCGCTCTATAATATGAGTCAATACGGCATGATCGTAATATTCCAAATGACAGTTTATCCCGAATCGGGCACGCAATGGACTCGTCAATAACCCGCTTCGGGTAGTCGCACCCACCAGCGTAAAAGGATTCAATTCTATCTGTATGGAACGCGCGCTCGGCCCTTTGTCGATCATAATATCGATACGAAAATCTTCCATCGCCGAGTAAAGATATTCCTCCACTACCGGACTCAGACGATGAATCTCATCGATAAACAACACATCGTTTTCCTCCAACGACGTCAACAATCCAGCTAAATCACCGGGCTTGTCGAGTACCGGCCCCGACGTTATTTTGAAACCCACCCCCAACTCGTTAGCCACGATATTGGCGAGTGTGGTCTTCCCCAATCCGGGAGGGCCATGCAACAATACATGATCGAGCGGCTCTTGGCGCATCCGCGCCGCCATGACGAAAACCCGTAGGTTCTCTATAATTTTCTCCTGTCCGTTAAAATCGTCGAATGCCAACGGACGCAGAGCTTTCTCGAACTCACGCTCGGTATCCGAAATTTTTTGCTCTCTTATGTCGAATCGATTATTTTCCACAGGCTCTTGCGTTCACCGTATTTCGACGACAAACTTAACAATTTATTTTGTGATTACGAGAAGCCGATTGGAGTTTTTTAGGGCTATGCACGAGAGCAGAGCTCTAAATATTCCTATTTATTTCAGGGAATGGGAACTTTCACGTCGGCGTTTCAATGTCTCTTTTCGCTCTATCTTGACCCAAAATTCCCTATGCGCTCGCAAAGCCTCCTCTATGGAAGTAACCTCGTCCCACCCTCGTAAACGAGCATACACCCCTACGACATATCGTACGACCGACTCGTCCCGACAAAATCGGTTGAAATTGGCTAAGCACATTTTCGGAGTCATCGGTATAAACCGCATACGGTTCAGGTCGATAATAGAAAACACGATACCCTCCTCCTGCTTGTCGAACAAGATATTTCCGGCAGAATAGTCCAAATGTAAGACCCCTTTTTTATGCAAATCTACCGTAAAAGCGGCGAACGCTTCCAGAATATCCTCACGTCCGGCAATACCACCCTCCTCGAATTCTCGCATCATACGAGGATAAGAACAATTTTCCGACACAAAAAAAGAATGCTGCAAAAGTCCCCCGCTTTTTAGTTCGATATAAGCGACCGGGGCAGGGGTTTCTATTCCCATAGACCTCAATTTCAACGCATACTCATAAGCACGGGAAGCCTTGCTGGGACGGAAAAAAGTATAAGCGATTCTATTGATAAACAACGGCACTTTATAATTCTTCACCACATACCACTGCCCCTCATAAGAAAACTTGCGAAGCTCGTTTCTGGCTTTATAAATGCAATCACCCAACGTAGGAAATGAAATCGGCAGTTTTTGTACGAAATTTCGCAGCTGGCAATATGATGGATTCAGAACAAGTTTCATTTTCTGGTCATCGGGTCTTGAATAATATGATGATAAAAATACGCTTTTTCAACGATGTAAGAAAAATGTATTCAACCTATTTCTCTTTTATTAGAGTTTCTAAACTTTTCACGCGATCGACAATAGTTTCCGGGGCTATCTCCAAGCAAGCATAATCCTTTCGATAACAAGGCTTATTGCCGAATACAGAACAAGGACGACAATCCAGTGGCAACTCAACCACGCCGCTATCCGACTGTCGCCAACCTAAGAAACCACAATACGGGTGCGTGGCTCCCCAAACCGAAACGACCGGAACCTCCACCAACGATGCCAAATGCATATTGGCCGAATCCATCGAAATCATCACGTCGAGACGGCTCATCAAAGACAGCTCGACCGCAAAGCCATAACGCTTGTCCGCCAAAGAAATCACTCCCGGATAACGCTCACGCCATAAGGACAAAATCTCCCGTTCCCGATCGCCCGATCCAAACAAAAAAATCTTTACTCGGCTTTCCTCCGATAACTTCGAAACGACCTTTTCCATACAGTCGAGCGGGTAAATCTTACCTTTATGCTTAGCGAACGGAGCCACTCCTATCCAACGCTCTCCGGAAGATTTCGGGGGCGTCAACTCCGAATACAATCCTTCGTCACCCACACCCTCATCATACAAAGAGACGAAGTTAGGAACAAAACTAAACCCTAGCGAAACAAACACCTCGCCGTACCGTTCGAAAGAGGAACGGAGCGGACGCAGCACTTTCGCCCTGCGAGACGTTAATTCCTGTTTTTCTTTCCGTCCTTTATCGATTACGGCAACACGAATCCCCCATAATTTGAAAAAAAAGCGCAACACCTTCGTTCGCAACACATCATGCAAATCCGCTACGGCATCGATGGACAACCGACGAACCTCCCGAGCCAGATGATAAAGCCCGACAAAGCCCTTGTGCCTTCCCTTGACATCGGCGACGACAACCTGTAAATTTCTCGGAGCGTTTATGAACAACTGTGAAGCCACTTTTTGAGTAAGCATCACGAATGTGGTTTCAGGATAAGCCCGGCATACGGAATAAACCACGGGAATAGTCATCGCGACATCGCCCAATGCCGACAAACGTATAATCAGTACTTTGCGATAAGGCATAAAAAGTGTATTACTTTTTATATAAAACCGGATTCAATGCCGGATCGTTATACATCTTCATCTGCTTGTAAACCTTCATATATTTCTTGCCAGACTCTATTTCATCGAGCAACTGGGTGATCGCCATAGACAAATCGGCTCGTTGCTCCAATAAAATTCTCAGCTTTTCCCGGCATTTGGCGACATGCTCGGGAGAGGCATCCTTACGCTCTACCTCTTGTTGCATATGATAGATTTTAACGGCAAGAATCGACAGACGGTCTATGGCCCAAGCCGGACTTTCCGTATTGATGGTTGCATCCGCTTTTACCTCGACGTTGGCATACTTTTGTAAAAAATAATCATCGATCATTTCCACCAAATCGGTACGCTCCTGATTCGACTTATCGATTCTTCGCTTGATAGCTAAGGCTTCTTCGGGATCTATCTCGGGATTGCGAATAATATCCTCCAAATGCCACTGAACCACATCGATCCAATTTTTCAGACACAGATAATATTCTATACTCCCTTCCGAATAAGGATTTTCCAACGGGGCATCGACTTGGTCGAACCGATGATAATATTGTGTTGTATTCCAAAAAATACGATTACACGTTTCAGCGAAATTCATAACTTATTGCTTTAACGAATATGACTTCTTTATCACAAAAACAATATCCCGCACAGAAACCAGCGATTTCACCTCCGCCGGACACGGCCTATTTTTGTTTCATGCAACAAACATAACAATAGTTTTACGAACTTCCGCTATTTTCCTCATATAAAAATAGCTTTTCGCTTCTTTACCCTAAAAAATTACTATTTTTGTTTATCAAAAAAACATAGCGATGAACACGATTCCATATATTGTAGCAGACAACAAAATACCCTACCTGAAAGGGATTCTCGAACCTTACGCACGAATCGATTACCTATCCCCCGAACAGATAAATGCACAAACGGTACAAGATGCCGATATACTTCTAATCCGCACCCGGACAAAATGTAATCGGGAACTGCTCGACCGAAGTCGCTGCCAATACATAGCGACGGCGACCATAGGCTACGACCATATCGATACGCTCTACTGTAAAGAAAAAGGTATCTCTTGGCAAAACGCACCCGGTTGTAATGCATCTTCTGTCGGGCAATACGTATTGTCATCATTGCTGGCTTGGAGCAAAAGCACCAGAAAAAATCTGCAAGACTGCACCATAGGCATCGTAGGAGTAGGTCACGTGGGCAAAATAGTCGCCCGATACGGCAAATTATTGGGAATGCAGGTTCTGCTTAACGATCCCCCCCGGCAGGAAGTCGAAAGCGAAACCGATTTTGTTCCTCTCGAAAAAATTTGCCGGGAGGCCGACATCGTCACATTTCACACCCCTCTGACACATGAAGGAAAATACCCGACATATCATTTGGCCGACACCGACTTTTTCAACGCCCTTGAAAAAACGCCCCTCATCATCAATACGGCGCGAGGAGAAATAATAAATACCGAAGCATTGAAACGAGCGTTGAAACAAAAAAAAATATCGTCGGTTATCCTTGATTGCTGGGAAAACGAGCCGAACATAGATAAAGAATTATTGGAACAAGCCTTCATTGCCACCCCCCATATCGCTGGATATTCTGCCGACGGCAAATCGGAAGCGACACGCATGATTGTACAGTCGGTCGGAAAATGGATAAAAACCGATATCCCCACCCAAAACATCGTACCACCCGCACCGGTACGAGAAATTATCGACCTCTCCGGGGCCGCCAATCCTCTGCAACAAGCCGTATGGGAATCCTACAACCCTTTCGACGATGACCTCAGATTGAGAAAATCTCCCGAAACATTCGAGATGCAACGAGGCCTGTACCCCCTAAGGCGAGAGTTTCCGGCTTATTATATAAAAGGTATTCCCCCGACCGGTTCTCCCATTTTAGAAAATTTAGGATTTCACCTCGTATAAATATACACATTTTATACTTGTATAGAAAAGAAAAATGAATAAATAACTCGATAAAAAATGACCTTTTTTAAACCCTTCTCACATATAAAAACACGTGTTTTTTGCACATAAAATCTATAAATGTGCAAAAAACGAGTAATTTATAAGAGAAAATTTTTTTTGTTCGGAGAAAAATATATTCCTTTGCACTGCAAAAAATAAGAACGTTAATTTATTTATTAATTAAAATTTAAAAATTATGTCTGACGTAGCATCAACAGTAAAAGAAATTATCGTAGAAAAATTAGGTGTTAAAGAATCAGAAGTAACCCCCGAAGCAAACTTTACCAACGACCTCGGTGCAGATTCTTTGGACACTGTCGAAATGATCATGGAATTTGAAACCAAATTCGATATCAAAATCGCTGATGATCAAGCAGAAAAAATTACAACTGTAGGTGAAGCTATCGCTCACATCGAAAAAGCTATCGCAGAGAAATAATTTATGGAGCTTAAAAGAGTCGTAGTAACAGGTCTTGGTGCAATCACTCCGTTGGGAAATGATGTTCCCTCTACATGGGCTGCCCTTTTAGAAGGAGTAAGCGGAGCAGGACCTATTACGCTTTTCGATGCATCTGAATTCAAAACTCAATTTGCTTGTCAGGTCAAGGACTTCGATCCGTTGAAATACTTCAACGCAAAAGAAGCCCGCAAGCTCGATCGCTATACCCAGTTTGCTCTCGCAGCGACCCAAGAAAGTATTGCCGATTCGGGATTAGACCTCGAAACCGTCAATAAAGATCGTGCCGGTGTTATCTTCTCGGCAGGTATCGGCGGAATCAGCACGTTTGAGCAAGAAGTCGGGAATTATGCCGTCGCTCCCGAAAAAGGACCTCGGTTCAGCCCGTTCTTTATCCCGAAAATGATTGCAGACATCGCCGCAGGACAAATATCCATGATATACGGTTTCCGGGGACCCAACTTCGGTATCGTATCGGCATGTGCATCTTCTACCCACGCCCTCATCGACGCATATAACTATATACGTTTGGGCAAAGCCGATTTCATCGTATCGGGTGGAGCCGAAGCTGCGATCACCGTATCGGGTGTCGGAGGATTCAATGCCATGCACGCACTCTCCACAAGAAATGATTCGCCGGAAACAGCGTCACGTCCGTTCAGCGCTTCGCGCGACGGATTCGTTATGGGCGAAGGAAGTGCCTGCCTCATTCTTGAAGAATTGGAACACGCATTGGCCCGCGGGGCTAAAATCTATGCCGAAATCGTAGGAGGCGGGCTCTCTGCCGATGCCTACCACTTGACGGCTACTCACCCCGAAGGTTTAGGTGCTAAATTGGTGATGCAAAACGCTCTCGACGATGCCCACATGGCTCCCGAAGAGATCGATTACATCAACGTTCACGGTACATCTACACCCGTAGGTGATAAATCGGAAGCCAAAGCGATTTTGGAAGTTTTCGGAGATCACGCATACGACCTCAACATCAGTTCTACAAAATCGATGACCGGGCACCTGCTCGGTGCGACCGGTGCTTTGGAGGCCCTCATCTGCGTGAAATCTATCGATGACAGCATCGTACCCCCCACGATCAACCATGCCGAGGGAGACGATGATCCCGAAATCGACAGCAAATTGAATTTCACATTCAATAAAGCGCAGAAACGAGAAGTAAATGCAGCGCTGTCCAACACCTTTGGTTTCGGTGGCCACAATGCAAGTATAATCGTAAAAAAATTCACGAAGTAAAAACGTGTTCAGAACGATTTATAACCGTATAAGGCTCCTTATGCTGCGACATAAGGAGCCTTATGTTCTTTATCATAAGCTGTTAGGCTTTTATCCCACCGACATACATCTGTATGAACAAGCCTGTTTGCATCGTTCTTCCTCCATATGCGAACAAGGCCGGCGCATTAACAACGAACGACTCGAATTTTTGGGCGATGCGATTCTCGACGCCATCGTCGCCGATATATTGTTCCACAAGTTCAAGACGAGCAAAGAAGGATTTCTCACCAACACGCGGGCAAAAATAGTTAAACGCGAATCACTCAACGAAATCGCCGTGAAATTAGGTCTCGATAATTTCATCACCTATTCCATGCGCACCAGTTCGCACAACAACTACATGTTCGGCAATGCCTTCGAAGCCCTCATCGGAGCCATTTATTTGGATAAAGGATACCGATACTGCAAAAAATTCGTCGAGACCCGTATCATCGACCCATATATCGATCTCGAAAAAATCTCGAAAGAAGAATTCAATTTCAAGTCCCGACTCATCGAATGGGGACAAAAACACAAAGTCGATATAGAATTTGCACTGATCGAGACCATCGTCGACCAAGACAACAACCCCGTATTCCAATCGCAAGCCCTGCTCGGAGGTATATCCGGTGGGATAGGAATAGGATACTCCAAAAAAGAATCGCAGCAAAATGCAGCACGCATAGCGCTCAACCGAATCCGCAGAGACAAAAACTATCAGCAATCGGTATTAGCCACTCAGGAGAATGGGAATAACACGATCGTAACATAAAAATCATAGACAAAACAATGGGAATCACGGGAGAAATATCTATTTTTGCCACTTATTGAAAACGTTCGTCAAATGAATCCTACAAAGTTGATACGTTCGATATTTGCAAAACGTCTCTCTCAAATAGACCGTTATGCCGATTACGGCGACATCATACAGCAAAAAACACTGCTCGACCTGCTTCAAAAAGCAAAAAACACCGAATTTGGAACAAAATTCAAATTCAACGACATATCCTCCTATAAAAGTTTTGCCGAAAACATTCCCATCAATGGATATGAAGAATTAAAGCCCTACATCGAACGAACGATGAGCGGGGAACAAAATATCTTATGGCCCACACCGATACGGCATTTTGCAAAATCATCGGGAACGACCAACGATAAAAGCAAATTCATTCCCGTCAGTGCCGAATCCCTCAGATACTGCCATTATCAAGGAGGCAGCGATTGTGTAGCCCTATACCTCAGAGAAAATCCCCAAAGCCGTTTCTTTTCGGGAAAAGGCCTGATACTCGGAGGAAGCCGGGCACAAAACCCTTTTGGCAAAGCCTATTGCGGAGACCTATCGGCAATACTCATTCAAAATATCAATCCGCTCATCAACCTGATAAGAGTCCCGTCGAAAAAAATAGCGCTCATGAGCGAATGGGACACCAAGCTCGAAGCCATCGCCGAGAGCACGATCGATCGGGATATCACCAATCTGTCGGGAGTACCCTCGTGGTTTCTAGTCCTCATCAAACACATCTTAAAAAAAACAGGTCGGCAGAACCTCACGGAAGTATGGCCCAACCTCGAAGTTTTTTTCCACGGAGGAATCAGTTTCGCACCCTATCGCGAACAATACCGGGAGCTCATCTCCAACCCCGACATGCACTACGTCGAGACCTATAACGCTTCCGAAGGATTCTTCGCCGTACAAAACGACCTATCGGTTGCCGGTATGCTACTCCTCATCGACTTAGGCATCTTTTATGAATTTATCCCGCTGGGAAAAAGCAACGAACACGCCGTTCCGCTGTGGGAGGTAGAAGCCGGGCGCAACTACGAGATGGTCATCACCTCTAACGGAGGCCTATGGAGATATCGCATGGGAGACACCGTAAAAATACTCTCCACGAATCCGTTAAAGATAAGCATTTCGGGACGCACCAAACACTATATCAATGCCTTCGGAGAAGAACTCATGGTCGATAACGCAGAACAGGCAATCGCCCGCACCTGCGCACAGACAGGAGCCAGCGTACTCAACTACACAGCCGCTCCCGTATACATGACCGACCACAGCAAAGGACGCCATCAATGGCTCATCGAGTTCGGCGAACTCCCCGTTCCGGTCGAAATATTTGCAGAAAAGCTCGACACGAACCTCCAAAATTTAAATTCCGACTACGAAGCCAAACGATTTAAAAGTATCGCACTCGAATGCCTCGAAATCATTCCCGCCAAAACAGGGATATTCGATGCTTGGTTACGTGACCACAACAAACTCGGCGGACAGCACAAAATCCCCCGGCTATACAATCGACGCGACATCATAGAAGAAATACTCCGGTATAACCGGTAATCCTTAATATCCGGCTTCTCAATTAAACAGAAAAACAGGGCTGCCCGACTGAATTCACATAAGAGGAAATTCCCCGCCTCCCTTGCCGCGTCCCGTAGCATTACGGGGTGTTTCCGTAGGGAAATATAGGGGGGGGTGAAAGACAAACACGATACATCGTAAGGTATTAACCTCCTCCCCTGTGTTTTGCAATACAAAATATAGGGGAGGTGTCCGCAGGACGGAGGGGTTAAAAAATACCCACAGCAAAGGAAACGAATTAAGGTGTCACCCTCTCCCCCTGCCGTGCCCCGTAGCATTACGGGGCGTTTCCGTAAGGAAATATAGGGAAATCGGAGGGGTTAAAAACTAGAAAGAAGAAACAATATAAGAATTTGGCACGACAACAACATCTGGTTCCAATTCTCAAAAATCACTCCTAAAATAATCCCCGCGAATCATCAAGTCCGATATTCGCCACGACTGCTTCATTCTTTCTATCGCCTCGGGACAAATACCGGTTGTATCCCCGGCAATCGTCAAATTCCAAATAGCCGCGACACCTAGATGAGACGGGTCTAGAATACTCTGCCCCATACCTTTCCAGCCATAATCGTCCAGTCCGGTCAAATCCAATAATGTCGAATAAATATCTACTTGCCCCATAACTTTCTCGTACCGCATGCCCACCGGCGAATTAATCACGATAAAAGGAGTATATTCAAACGGAGAGACAAGTCCACCACCCTCTTTTGTTTCACACAACGACTGCCGCAAATAAGCCAATCCCTCATGGTCGCCCGTCACGACAATCATCGTCTCGTCGAACAACCCCTCCTCCTGCAATCGTTCGATAAACTTCCCTATTGCATAATCTGTGTAATTGGCAGCCGTCAGGTAATTGTTCAGCACCTCGGGCATTCCCGGAGAAAAAGAAATCCGTTTGTACTCATCGGGAATAATAAATGGCCCATGTCCCGAATAAGTAACCAATTGAAAAAAACAACGAGAACTATCACCGCTTCCGGCTATCTCCTCGGCTATTTTCTCGGCACACTGTTGCAAAAACGGATAATCGCCCACCCTTTTCTTCACTCCCATTCGCTCTTCTTTCGTGAAGGACTTCTCATCATACAATCGGTCGAATCCGAAAGCCATAGCCACACCCTGCTGGTTCCACACGATTCGTTTGTCCGAGGTCATACCTACCATGCGACCTTTTTCCCCACAGGCCTGTTTCAAAGCCTTCGCCAGCGAAGGATACCTATGATTCGGGAAACGAATACTGTATGCACCGTTCGCTATCGGTAGCAACCCCGTATTCACCAACAACTGTGCATCGATGGAGCGTCCGCCGCGAACTTGCGTCTGTACCCGGGGAGCATACAACGTACATGAATCTTTCAACCAGCGGTTCAAATAAGGAGTCACCTCCTTTCCCTCTACATTCCGTTCCAGCATCCACCCCTCGAACGACTCGGCGAGAATCACCACGCAATGCTTCCTGTGTTCCACCCCGGAAACCGGATACGATCTCGATGTGGCCGAGAGCCACCGTTCTATCTCACTGTGAATCTCCGGCGTAATAGACATGCTCTCCTTGACGAACTCATAGCACAAAGTCCCGAACACCGTGAACGTCGGTGTGGCACAAGTATTCCGTTTCTCATACGATCGTTGGAATCCTCCTCGGGCAAACGTCAATCCCACCGTCGCTACGACACAAATCAAGAAGCCCGCTGCAAACCATACGGCCCGACGTTTCGTTTCCGACCGACTCGACCGCAAATCCCCGTATCGGGAAGTATAAAACAACAATCCCAAAGTCATCGCAAAGAACAACCCGTCGCACCATCGAACCGATGCATACACGCTACCCATGAAATCAGCCAAATTACCCGCAAGGAAATAACTGTTCCACGGTATCGCCGTATAATATGTCCGCCAATACATCAAATTGGCAACCAACAAAATATCCAATAAAAAACACACGATACCGGCATACCACCTCGATCGAAAAAACACCGTGGGGAAAGCGAGCAACAAGGCGATAGCACCCTTAATCAGATAAGACTCCGGCTGGCTGAACGACTGAAAAGTCGTGTCCGAACTCCATATAACATCAAACAAAATAAATTTCAAGAAAATACAAACGGCCAGTGCGACCGGCAAACTCCACCTTTTCATAAATATTCTTTACATTTTGGTCGATACATCGGCATCCCTTTTTGAATGGGATGCCGACTAAAAATATAAATTCGCAATACATTTCATCTCCTACGGATACACATAACCCGCATTTCCTTCATATACATAATCTCCCTTTTTATTTCCTTGCCACACGATCGTTACATAATGATCGCATCGGCGCCCATTATAATACATATACAAGGGAACGGTTCCCGGCTCCTGTTTCTCATAAATATATGCCGTGATGCCTTCGAGCACATAGTCGCCCTTCTTCTCCCCTTGGTAAACCGGAGTACAATAATGATTTACACACTTTTTATTATAATACAGATATAATGGTATCGTTCCCGGTTCCGGGCCTAAATATACATAACCGATTACACCTTGGTATTCCCAAAGACCATTTGCTAAACCTTGCCATACCGAAGTCGCATAATGATCCATTTTGTTAGCACGAAAATACTCATACAACGGGAACAGCTGTTTGAGTCGTTTGGACTCGATATAATTCGCTACCGCTTCTTTAAGTGCAGCTTTCACAGTCGGGTCTGCCGCCAATTCATAAATGGGAATTAATCGGGGCAATTCCACGTCGATAAGCCCGGCATTATCGGCATTGACCGTTCTCTGCCAGTCCGCAACAGAGCCAAATCGAGGTTGCTCCTTTATAGGGTCGAAAGTTTCCAGCAGCGCATCTGTGCCACCGGTGACATTGATCGTAGCGAGCTGCCGGGAATTATTCACCGCCAAACTGGTATTGACTTGATATTCGTTCCCGATGGAAAACAAATTGAGAACATCGACCTTGAATCCCGCTTTCGTAATCGCCTCGACATTCTCCTTGCCGGCATACGTCTTATACAAGAAACTCACGCGTCCGCCCATACGAATATCGGCCAGCACATGAGTGCCGTAAAAATCTACAATATCTTCGGCAGGCAGTTCGGCGAGATCTTCTCGGAACGTATCGCTCAGATAGTTTTGTAGCCGCTCGACCGCCGCCCTTATATAACATCTTTTCAAAGAATAATAATGGTCGCATCCGGCAAAAGAATATTCCGACGAATACGATGTATTTTTTTGATAATTACCGGTTATTGTCAAACTGAATAAAGCCTTTTTCGCATCGACTCCGGTGTCCACATTGTCTCCCACACGTTTCAAATACTCCTCGGCAGTAGTGCCATAATAATATTCTGTCTCTTGCGATGTCGAAGAATCGAGAACTATGCGGTCGAAATTTTCCGCCTCGAACCGGTCTATATCAATAACAGGCAGGGTAACCCCTTTCCCATGACTCATATAATTGCCGGTAACATCATATCCCCACCCCAACACACCATATTTAGGATGAGCCGCCACACGTGTGACAAGAGGCGCAGTCCCTTCTGTATTAAACTCTTCCGGCAAAGTTTCCAGTTCAGAATTACAGGAAAAAAGAAGTGAGCACACTCCGATTGCGTAAATAAAATTTCTCATAGTTTATGATATTTTGGTTAATTAATACTACAAAGATATAATTACATCGGATAGAAATACAAATTTTTCTATAAATATTTTACAACCCAATAAAAAAAATACCTGTTAAAGAAAAACAGGTATTTTACTTGCCCACAAAAATTATATTTATTTAAAACTCGACCTCTTCAAATGGAATATTATTTAATTTCGCCGCTCTTTTGGCAAAACCACTTTTGTACATTTTACCGGTTATCAACAAATATATTTTCTTGGCGTGAGAAAGAACGAAAAAATCGAGAAAAGTCTTCATATGTACTTGAATATCTTGTTGAGAAGTACTATCCATGTGACCGACTTTTCCCGGTAACAAATATACAAAATCCAATTTTGATACTTCTTTTAAAAAACTGCCACTATCGGCAGTAACGAGAATCTTTTTCGAATCGGGATTAGTTTTTCTTAAAAGTTCTATCTGACAAATACAGCTATTTATCAGTTCTCGTTGTTCTTCTGGCGAATAAACAATCTTACCATCAACAGAGTCTCCGAGAAGGTTTTGAAATCGAAAACTTAATGCAATAAAATTCTGACCTAAAATCTGTAAATTTTCATCAATCCAAGACTGTAATATAGGGGCAGGCTTAAACAACTTATTAAACAACAAGCCAAAACGATCGTCGGCATAATACATATTGGTATATATATGAATCTGCCGAAAATCTCGACCTAAATATTTCTCTGCCATTTTACGTTGAAATCGACAATCAGCCTCTGGATAACGGCTGTTGGAATCAATATAAACCGGAGTAGAAAATGTTGGATTATACGAAATTTCACCAGCTCCTATCCTCCAATCGTATTCATTAGGAAGTAATAAATCTTCTAGATTGAATGGGCTTGTAAAATGAATACGAAAATCGACTCTATGATTTAAGCAATATTCATACGTCGAAACGATTCCCCGTAGCCTATCGGCCAATCCTCCATGACTTTTCCTTCCATCGGCCATAAAAACAATCATTTTATTCGTATTTTTCCCGACAGGAAACGCCTCCTTGTAATATGGCAATAAATGTCTGCGTACTTTACGACGAAGACGATATTCTCTATAAAATAAATTATTCAAATTACATTTGACAAAATCTTTTATTCTCATGCGGTTCCAAAAATTACATGTCCTGACAAATAAATCTTAACAAAAACTCATTAAGACTGTAAAAATATCAATAGTTTCTCGGAATCCAACACAAAAGCAACATTTAATAAAACACAATAAATCAATCTGAAAAGAAAATTTTATGGATTTCAAGAAGATACAACAGATATTCACAGCGCATTCACAGTAATGAATACAGAGTTGAGCTTAACCCTCCTCCCTGCCGTGTCCCGTAGCATTGCGGGGTGTTTCCACAAAGAAATATAGTGAGGAGAAAGACAAACACGATACATCGTAAGGTATTAACCTCCTCCCTGCCGTGTCCCGTAGTATTACGGGGTGTTTTGCATAGCAAAATATAGGGGAGGTGTCACAAGTGACGGAGGGGTTAAAAAATATCCGCAGTAAAGAAAACGGATTAAGGCATTACCCTCTCCCCCTGCCCTGTCCCGTAGCATTGCGGGGTGTTGCCGTAAGGGAATATAGGAGGAGTGTCCGCAGGACGAGGGGGTTGAATATACGAAAAGGAAATACAAAGACTTTTTCATAAAATAATATTAAAATATTTATCTTTGTCTCCAACACACATAAGAAATACAATGGATAACATTTTTTATAGCATACGCAACGGCAAGAATCCCAAATACAGCTATTATTTGAAATCCTATTTTCTCAGGCTACTACCTTTGAAAGCGATTTGTCGAAAAAGGCTGAATAAGATTCTCGCACAAGTCGATACCCGATCCGATAAAAATTACATAAACGACCGGGTGAACTATTACAATCGGCTCATTGAACCGGTAAAACTACCCGAAGGCTCTCCCCACCTGAACGAACTCAAATTGCAAAAGAAAGGGAAAGTCTATTACTTCGATTCATTCGAATACCTCCGGTACTTCCCCGAAAACCTGCAATGGAACTACTGTTTCGGCGATATCAATTTCATGCCCGATACCCCTTCCATTGTTAAGAGCAGGCCCATTCACAATCAATCGGCAAATGCCATACTATTGAATTTGAACAAAGTGAGACATTTCATCTTCGTCAAGGACAAAATACCGTTCGAAAAGAAAATGGACAAAGTCATTTTCCGAGGAAAAGTCAACGAAGGGAAAACCAAACGCATTGCCTTTTTTAATAAATACTTCGGCAATCCCCTCTACGACTTGGGCGACACCAGTCGCAACGGCAATCCCGCTTGGCGTACCGGTAAGAAAACCATCGCCGAACATCTGCGGTACAAATTTATCCTCGCCCTCGAAGGGAACGATGTCGCCAGCAATCTCAAATGGGTCATGTCCTCCAACTCCGTAGCCGTCATGCCCCGACCCGAATTCGAAACTTGGTTCATGGAGGGACGACTTATTCCCAACTACCACTATATCGAAATCAAACCCGATTTCTCGGACCTCGAAGAGCGTATCGCCTACTATACCGCCCACCCCGACGAAGCCATCGAAATATCCCGCCACGCCAACGAATACGTCAGCCAATTCTTCGACAAGAAACGAGAAAAACTCATTTCGCTTCTCGTCCTGCAAAAATACTTCCGCAAGACCGGACAGTTGGAACAATGAAAGCCATGATTCACAAATGATAATCGGCACTTTTTGTATCTTTACATTCGATAGTTTATAAACGACAATTACCCCAAAAAATGGAAATAGAAAAATTACAATCCTTATCAGACGAAATTTTAGACGAACTGTTGATCGTATGGGAAAAGTCGGTACGCAGTTCCCATCATTTTTTAAAAGAAGAAGATATAGAATACTTCAAACCTTTAATAAGAAACCAATATTTCCCGGCTGTCAAACTGTTTGCAATACGCAATGAGAACGGGCGGATTGCCGCATTTATGGGATTAAGCGACGACATGCTGGAAATGTTGTTCGTACTGCCCGAAGAACAAGGACACGGTTACGGCAAAGCATTCGTGGATTATGCCATCGACAAATGCAATATCTACAAAGTAGATGTAAACGAAGATAACGAACAGGCTTACAAATTTTATTTGCACATGGGTTACGAGGTTATAGGACGAGATGAATTGGATCCTTCTGGCAAACCGTTCCCTATCCTGCATTTACAACAACCGTCAAGTCATTGAAAATAAATCCTCCACAGGGCTAAAATTCATGATTCTGTGGCTTTGAGGAATCAAAGTATACCACAAGCCTTTAAAAACCTCACGCTTAAAAATCTACACTCAATAATTGTTGTTTGCAGAAACGAATCTTTTCAAGCCGAACTAAAAAAGCCCCGATACTTCGTTCGGTATCGGGGCCACAATTTTTATCAAGATTCCAAGTTATTTCACTTCCGAACCGGGAGCGATTTCATCGGTCGCCGGGGAGATGACAATCAAACGCCCGTCGGCATCCTCGGCCGAAAGAATCATACCCTGCGACTCGATACCCTTCAATTTGCGAGGTTCGAGATTAGCCACGAAGCACACATTCTTACCCACCAAATCTTCGGGAGCATAATGCTTGGCGATACCCGATACGATCGTACGTCCGCCCAAACCATCGTCGATACGGAATTGCAGCAACTTGTCGGCTTTGGGCACTTTCTGACATTCCAGCACTTTACCCACCCGAATATCCAATTTCATGAAATCGTCGAAAGCGATATTCTCCCGTATCGGCGCAGCCTTGTGATTCTTCAATTCATTGGCTTTCTTCGTCTCCAACAACTTGTTCACCTGCGCCTCGATCACGCTGTCTTCTATCTTCTCGAACAGCAACTCGGCCTTACCCAACTCGGCTCCGGCAGGCAAAATATCGGTACGTCCCAGCATATTCCAGTCACAATGTCCCAAATGCAACATTCCCCGCAGCTTCTCGGCAGAGAAAGGTAGGAATGGTTCGAAAGCGATAGCCAGATTGGCCGTAATCTGCAACGAAAGGTTCAATATCGTCGCCACCCTGTCCATATCGGTTTTCGCCAGCTTCCACGGTTCGGTATCGGCAAGATACTTGTTCCCGATACGAGCCAGATTCATCGCCTCCTTCAAGGCATCGCGAAAACGGTAATGGTCGAGGTAATTCTCCACCTCGGCTTTCACATCGGCAAACTCCTTCAATGTTTCCCGGTCATAGTCGGTCAATTCACCCGCAGCCGGTACTTTCCCGTCGAAATATTTATGAGTCAGCACCAAAGCTCGATTCACGAAATTGCCGAGAATAGCCACCAATTCATTATTGTTACGAGCTTGGAAATCTTTCCAAGTGAAATCGTTGTCCTTCGCCTCGGGAGCGTTGGCCGTGAGCACATAACGCAGCACGTCCTGTTTGCCGGGGAACTCTTCGAGATACTCGTGTAACCACACCGCCCAGTTTCTCGAAGTGGAAATCTTGTCACCCTCCAAATTCAAGAACTCGTTGGCCGGCACATTATCCGGCAAAATATAACTCCCCTCGGCTTTCAGCATCGCAGGGAAAACAATGCAGTGGAATACGATGTTGTCCTTGCCGATAAAGTGGACCATCTTCGTATCCTTGTCTTTCCAATACAGTTCCCATTTGTCGGGAAGCAACTCTTTGGTATTCGAGATATACCCGATAGGAGCATCGAACCACACATACAACACCTTACCTTCGGCGCCTTCCACCGGTACGGGAACCCCCCAATCGAGGTCACGGCTCACCGCGCGAGGTTGTAACCCCATGTCGAGCCACGATTTGCATTGTCCATACACATTCGGTTTCCATTCCTTATGCTCTTCCAAAATCCATTGGCGCAAGAACGGTTCCCACTTGTCGAGAGGCAGATACCAATGCTTTGTCTCCCGCAAAACAGGCTGATTTCCCGTAATGGCCGATTTGGGATTAATCAAGTCGGTTGCATTCAACGATGTGCCGCAAGCCTCGCATTGGTCGCCATAGGCATGTTCGTTGCCACAGTGCGGACAAGTCCCGGTAATATACCGGTCTGCGAGGAACTGGTTAGCCTCCTCGTCGTAATATTGCATCGAGGTTTTCTCGATAAATTCGCCTTTATCGTACAGCTTCCGAAAGAAATCGGAAGCCATTTCACTATGAATCTTGGAAGTCGTGCGAGAGTAAATATCAAAAGAGATTCCGAACTCCTCGAACGACTTTTTAATAATATTATGATAACGGTCCACGATATCCTGCGGGGTCACTCCTTCGGCCTTCGCCTTAATCGTGATAGGCACGCCATGCTCGTCGCTACCGCCGATCATGATCACATCTTCGCCTTTCAACCGCAGATACCGGGTATAAATATCTGCCGGGACATATACTCCCGCCAAGTGACCTATATGCACAGGGCCGTTGGCATAAGGCAAAGCGGTGGTAACCAATGTACGTTTGAAATTCTTCTCCATATATCGTATTATTTTCTATCGAATCACTTGGATTAAAGAGGCTCTGCACCGATCGAGACCGGTCTGCCGTAACCTCTGGAATACAACTCATTTTTTTTGCAGAGTGCAAAGATAGTGCAAGCCGAGAGTAGAAACAAATTTACTTGGTTATACCGAGGTGCAATCTATATTCGCATACTGCAAAGATACAAATTTCCCACCGAACGAAATACCTCGAATTATATTTTTACGGTATAGACTCATGAAACCTTCCTACAAGACAACTTCTTGGGATAGTTTAAAGACCCATTCATTCAACCCCTCCGCCACTACGTGCCACCTCCCCTATGGCTGCGCCACACCCCGCAATGCTACGGAGCACGGCAAGGGAGAAGTTTAAATATGTTCGAAATGCATTTTAGCCCTCTCCCCCTGTGTTGCCGTAAGGGAATATAGGGGGAGTGTCCGCAGGACGAGGGGGTTAACCCTTACAGTCAAAAATTTTATGCTATCTTTTTCACGCCCTCTCCTCAGGAACTACCGTTTCTTCGGTCTCTTCCCTATATTGTTTACACAACTCCCCGCAATGCCACTGGACACGGCAGGGGAGAAGGACAAATACGATCCATCTCATTCGATAAATAATGAGATAGAAGGGCATTAAATCTCTTTTCCTGTGTTTTGCACAGCAAAATATAGGGGAGGTGGCACACAGTGACAGACAGAGGGGTTAAATGTAGGCAAAGAGGATTACAGATTTTAAACATACCGTCTACTCCCGTCCCGAAAAACGAGCGAAAGCGAACCGCACGGCAAACCACAAATGACGCAAGAACGTCGGTAAAGTCCCGTAATATCGGCACATAATCTCGTATCTCTCCTGCAACGAAGCCTTTCGGTTGGCGGTAGTGACCCCCTCATTCAAATAATCGATAAGCACCTCGTGCGTATGAGTTATCGTTCTCGCCATTTGCATGCACCGGATACACCAGTCGAAGTCGGCGGAGAAACTATACCGCAAATCATATTCCGGCGCAATCTCCCGGCGAACGATAAACGCCTGATGGCACACCAGCATCCCCATGCGAAAACTCTTCACCGATAACCTTTCGGGAGCCTGTAACCTCCGCATGGATATAAAACGTCTTTCCGAATCGACCAATGCCGTCTCTCCATAGACAATATCGGGGTCGTTTTTTTCGATGGAATCGGCGATTTTCTGCAATGTATCAGGCTCGTGAAACGCATCGCCGGCATTCAGAAAAACGAGATAACACCCTCGTGCTTTACGCAAACCCTTGTTCATGGCATCGTATAAACCCTTGTCGGGTTCGCTCGTCACCGACGAGACCGCTGCCGAGTGCTGCGCAATCGCAACCGTACCGTCGGTCGATGCACCGTCCACGATCAAATACTCATAGTCGGTAAACGTCTGTCGTTCCACACTTTTCAACGTAGCCGGCAAAGTCCCGGCAGCGTTAAACGTAATCGTAATAATCGAAAAAAGCGGCCGTCCCATTACAATCCGTTTTTCATGAACAATCCGATATCCGAGAAACTGTCCGCCTCTTTCCGAAGTTCGTCGAACGGACGTTCCCACCATCGCGAAGCCAACAGATAAGCAATCTGCTCATCGTCGAACCGTTTCCTGATTTCCCGGGCAGGTACACCGCCCACAATCGCATAAGGAGCCACATCGCTCACCACCACGGCTCCGGTAGCAATCACCGCCCCCGTACCGATTCGAATCCCCGACATCAACGACACGTTGTTCCCAATCCACACATCGGCTCCCACCTCTACGCTCACTCGTCGTTCCCGATCGAGATACCGGCAGTCCTCATACCGCTTTTCCCGGACAAACGAAAACCCCGGTTGCCCGTTGGGAGAGAAAAAAGCCGGGTGAGTAGATACGAAGGTGCGGGTCGGATGCTGTCCGTTGACGATACGGACATTCCGACCGATCGAACAAAACGCACCGACCTCTGCATCGGTGAAATTGCTCCCTCGGCAAATATAAGTGCCCCGGCCGATACGGGCGCCGGCCAACAAAACATTGTCCTGTATGGTATTATATCCGGCCAATCGGGTACGACCGTCGATATAAGCCTTGTACGAAACCCTCGAATGACGAGCCAGTCGATAATAAAACTGCATGAAAAACATAACGATACGACTGGCTAAACGAGTCAAATCCCTCATAATCTATCTCTTTTTACGATTGAATACACGAATCCACAGATTCCCGATGAATACTTTCAATTTATGCCTGTACGAATAATTATAACGATAGGTTCGGGAATAGACTTTTCGGGCGAGCAAGTTCTCTTTTACCGGTGAAATGGGAACTACCGCTATCGGATTCATCGACAAAGTCTGCGTGCAAAGCTGCATAGTATTGCAATGCGTTCCGCTTCCGTCGAATCCCGCATTATCGACCAACGAACGGCCCGTGCCCAACATCAGCTTGTCACACAGAAACAGCGATGCATACCACCGTATGAACCACGAGTTATTCCGACCCTCGATTTGGTCGCGCAACATCTGGGTAAAGTGGAAACCTCCGTCCAAATCGAATTGCCTACACAAATCCCGTCGTTCGATTTCCTGCAACGATTTTCTACCGTTTGGCTCGAAATATTGCCATGCACGGCTCCAAGTTCCCCACCCCCAACTGTTACACCAGCGTATCAAAAACGTATCGGGCAACTCTCCTTTATGGTCGAGCATGTGGCAAGTCACATGGCAAACCTCCTCCGTATCTTTATAAACTTCCAGTGCCTCGTTCATAAAACGCAGAAAATAAGGAGAAACGATCAAATCGTCTTCCAAGACGATCACCCGGTCGTGCGTCTCCAAAACCGAAGTCACCCCCGCAATCACATTGGCTGCCAGCCCCTTGTTCTCCGGTCGCTCCACGACATTCAACCGTTTGAATTTCCACGGTTCGGCAATCACCCGACGCACGGCGGCCACCGCCTCCTCGCTGCCCTGTTTCGCGCCGTCGGCGAAAACATACAATTCGCTTTCCGCCGCCAGCTCGTTCCGCTCCAAATATTCCAGACAAGCGCGCGTATGTTCAGGACGATTATAAACGAATAAAACAATCGGGGCTAACTCCATATCGGTTTAATTTTTGAATGAACATTTTCCAAAAACACAGGTCTTCCCTGTTTGCAAAATCGCTTGATTTCTGCAATAGAAGGGTATCGACACAAAAGCCGGACACTTGTGCCTGTATAAAAACAAAATTCTTTGAATCTTCCCCGCAATAAAGCGAGCACGCCCGGTTTCAAAGGAGCTAATACCCCCCCCCACAGACACTTAGCCATTCCCGAATTTAAATCCGAAACAACCGACAAATAATAAACCCTATCCAATTTCATTTGTGTCTGGCGGGTAATCGGTCGATTTTGCCGGTCATGACACCCCGAAGTCAACGGAGTGTATCCCACCCGATAACCATAGAATCGCATTCGGTGAATATAGTCCACATCTTCGCCATAATGAAAAAACAACGGCGAAAAACCTCCCACCTTTTTCAACGCCGACACCGGGATAAACCAGAAAGCCGCATTAACGAAAGCTGCTTCGACGATATCCGATTTTTTCGATGAAACCGCCGATGCTCCCCCTACATACTTGGCGAACGAACCGTCGAGATGCTCCCCCTTCCCGTCAAGATGCACCGGCGAAAGCACTCCGTAATCGGGATATTTTTCTGCCAACCCCACCAAAGTCCCCACCGTATTCGCCTCTATCCACGCATCCTGATTCACGAGAAACACATAATCGTAATCCTCCTCCAACGCCATTCTCATGCCGATGTTATTCGCTTGCCCGAATCCGAGATTTTTCCTACTCCGCACAAGACGAATCCATCGATACCTCTCGGCGATGATCGACACCGTCCGGTCGGTCGAAGCATTATCGATTACCACAAGATCCGAGGGGTAATCCGAATCCCGAATACTACTCAGACATCGTTCGATCCACGGCTCGAAATTATACGAAACGATCACCGTCAAGACCCTCGGTCGAGCAACTGCTACCTCGTTCACGCTTCACCTCCTCTCTTCACACGACTCTTCAACATCGACAGCATCTCCTGCAACATCTCCAATTTCAACATGTATGCTCCGCCCAAATACAAAACGACATAAACGACCGGGACAAGACACAACCGCCACAAATCGCTCGGCAAAAGCAGATAAACGCCGCACGAGAGTATCGCCGACGCCAACGCCAAGATAAAATACGGAAAAATATCTTTCACATACTCCCCGAAACCGTATCCGAGAAAGCGACGGGCAAAAAAGATCGAAGCCGCCAGAGACAACACCGAATAAGAAATCCACCACCCTATCAGCCACAAAATGCCCGAAGAATAAAACAAAGCGATACCCGCAAACAAATAAATCTTTTTCCCGATTTCCAGTTGTAAATTCAGCCGGGAATAGCCCAGACTATTGAACAAATCGAAAAACAAAATAATAAACGGAGAGCATATTCCCGAAAAACAAAGCAAGCGGAAATACGGCACGGACGGAACCCATTGCTCTTTCAACATGATCGATATGAGCGGATACGAAACGACGACCATCAACAGCATGATAGGAAAAATGAAAAATGCGATGGCCCGTACATTCTTCCGGCAAATCCGTTTCAACCGTTGCAAATCGTCTTGCACCTTCGAGAAAACAGGGAAAGCGACCGAACGGAATATATTGCTGATAAGCGAAGAAGCTATATCCTGATACTTGTCGGCCTGAGTATAGTAGCCGGTCTGCGTCATGCCATAAAACTTACCGATGATAATGGGATATATCTTGTTAAACACATTGTTGATAATACCCGAAACGACCAAGTTGGAACTATATCCGAAAAACTCCCGCAACGAAGCCATGCGAAATATCCATCGGGGACGCCAGTCGTTAAACACCCAGAAAAAAACAGCCCTGAAAAACGAGAGTCCGAGTGTCTGAGCCACCAACGACCAGACTCCCATACCGCCGTAAGCCATCGCAATGGCAACGACCGAAGCGATACCCAACGACCACAAATTGACACGAGCGCTTACAGAGAGCTTGAAATGCTTCAACAACAAAGTCTGCTGTATAAGGGAAAGTGCATTCAACGGAATCACGAGAAACAAAATCCGGCAGATATATATCAAATCAGGGACTTTAAAAAACACTGCAATATAAGGAGCTGCTGCATACAACAAACCATACAGCACGCAACTGATTGCCACATTCACATAAAACACCGTGCTGTAATCGGCCTGAGTAGCCTCCTTTTTCCGAATCAAAGCCGAAGAAAAACCGCTGTCGATCAATATCCCCGACAAGGCGATAAATATCGTGAGAACCCCCACCTTGCCATAATCCTCAGGAGAAAGTTGACGAGCGAGAATAATACCGGCGACAAGATAGAACAACTGCTGTCCCAACTTGTCGGCCGTGCTCCACACGAGCGCTTTCGTCGTCTTTCTCTTCAAATTCTCCTCCATCAGCTAAATGAAAGTCGATAACCTTCTGCTCCACAAAGATAGTGAAAGGTGAGTGCAGAGACAAACGAAAACCTTGTTTCCGATTTGACTATGCCGAACCGCAGCCTATCTTCGTACTCACAAAGATAGCGAAAGGTGAGTGCAGAGGCAAACGGAAATCTCGTCTCCGATTTGACTATGCCGAACCGCAATCCTATCTTCGTATGTACAAAGATAGCGAAAGTCGAAAGCAAAAAGCTCAATCGAGCTTAGTTTTTTGCTGAACAAGATAAGCTCCGCGGGACGGGTCTCGCATTTTTCGGAGCGAAAAAGCACTCATATATTTTCTCTTTTCGTAATTTCGCATCCGAAAACAGTTGTGTCAAACAATTTTAAAGGCTATTTTCAGTTATTATAAATATCCGGACTTCGGTGTGTACCCCCCGAAAAGTCTGGAAAAGAGAGTATGCAGATTGTAAGAATCGTTATTCTAACCCTGTGTTGTTTGGTCTTTGCCACAGCAAAGGCTCAGATCGATACGCAGTTCAGCCAATACTGGGCTCTGCCCGGCTATTACAATCCGGCAGCTGCGGGAAGTTCCGACAAGCTCAACATACTCACCTCCACCCGGCAACAATGGATAGGTATGCCGGGAGCCCCTCAAACCTATTTCGTGACAGGCGACATGCCTTTCAAATTCTTGAAACAGAACCACGGAGTAGGACTGGTCGTCACTTCCGAAACCGAAGGGCTATACTCCCATCTGATTTTAGGAGCGCAATATGCCTTCAAAATCAAATTATGGAAAGGAGTACTCAGCCTCGGCATACAACTGGGAATGCTCGATGAACGTTTCGACGGCACACAAGTCAGCATACCCACGAGCGATTACCATCAAGCCACCGACGACGGAATCCCTACTACCGAGTTGCAAGGCATGTCGTTCGATATGTCTTTCGGGGCATGGTACACCCACCCGTGGTTCTATGCGGGAATTTCGGTCTCACACCTCAACGAGCCATCGATCACCTTTGAAGACAAATACGAAACATACATCGGCAGATCCTATTATTTTATCGCCGGGAGCAATATTCCCATTAAAAACACGTTATATGAAGTGCAGCCCTCCATGATGGTGAAAAGCAACCTCAACATCACGCAGTACGAGTTATCCTGCCGTGTAAAATACAACAAACTGTTCTGGGGAGGCCTTTCATATCGCTGGAAAGACGCATGTATATTTATGATAGGTGCGGAATATAAAAACTTTATAGCGGGATATGCCTACGACTACCCGGTATCGGCCATTGTAAAAGCCAGTAGCGGAAGCCACGAAGTATTTCTCGGATACAGTTTGAAACTCGACCTGTCCGATAAAAATAAAAATAAACACAAAAGCATACGCATAATGTAGCCTATGAAAAAGATAATCGTGTATATCACCCTTGCCATTCTCGTCGCAGCATGCGCACCTTCGTCGCGCCATAGCGGTGAAGTTACAGGTGTCGGAGGTACGGCATGGAATGAGCCTACACCCTACGGTATGGTTCTCATTTCTCGTGGATCCTATAAAATGGGACCGGCCGAGAAGGACAGTATTTGGGGAACACAACAAGAACCGAGGGCTGTCTCTATCGATGCCTTCTGGATGGACGAAACGGAAATCACCAACTCAAAATACAAACAATTTGTATTCTGGGTACGCGACTCTATCATTCGGGAACGCCTCGCCGATCCCGCCTATGGAGGTAACGAAGTGTTCAAAATCGAAGAAGACCGGGAGGGAAACCCCATCAAGCCTCGGTTGAATTGGGATAAAGCCATTCCGTGGAGAAATCCCAATGAAGACGAAGCGCGAGCCATCGAAAGCGTGTACAGAATCAACCCCATTACGGGAGAGCGCCAACTCGATGCCTCCCAAATGAACTACCGCTACGAGATCTTCGACCACACCGAGGCATCCAAACGGAAGAATCGTCTCGACCCGGCACGCCGTGACCTCAACACCGACCATACCCCCGACTACGATGAAATCGTAATGATATCCAAAGATACCGCATATATCGACGAAGACGGGCGTATCATTCGCGAAACCATCACACGGCCATTAGGCAGTGAGTTTGACTTCCTCAATACCTACATCGTCAATATCTACCCCGATACCACCGTATGGGTAAACGATTTCGAGAATGCCTACAACGAGCCATACGTGAGACTCTATTTCTCCCATGCCGGCTATAACGACTATCCGGTCGTAGGAGTTTCGTGGGAACAAGCAAACGCATTCTGCGCTTGGCGTACCGCGCTCTTGAAAGGTTCGGTGGGACGTAACGCCGTTGTTATCGAACCGTACAGGCTTCCCACCGAAGCCGAATGGGAATATGCGGCAAGAGCCGGGAAAAACGAAAATAAATTCCCGTGGACGGGTAACCTGCCTATGGCCGAAAAAGGGTGTTTCTATGCCAACTTCAAGCCCGATGACGGGAATTACGTGAAAGACGGAAACCTCATCACTTCACCGGTAGGCTCCTATTCCCCAAACGAGTTCGGATTATACGACATGGCCGGTAACGTATCGGAATGGACTTCGACAGCCTATACCGAAGCCGTATCGCAAAACACCAGCGACCTTAACCCCGAATACAAATATAATGCGGCCAAAGAAGACCCCTACCGCATGAAACGCAAAGTAGTCCGGGGCGGTTCGTGGAAAGACGTTTCCAACTTCATTCGTTCCGATATCCGCATGTGGGAATACCAAAACGAACAACGATCCTATATCGGATTCCGTTGCGTTCGCTCTCAAATCGGATTCGCAAAAGCAAAAAGATAATATCAAAACCCGATAAAACCAATCATCAAGGATCATGGGAAAATACAAAAGATATAAAAACAGTATTGAAAAGTTCTTATCCAGCGATAAAGGACAACGATTTTTCAATTTCGCATACAGTATAGGTGCTGCGATTGTAATCTGGGGTGCTCTGTTCAAAATCCTGCACCTCCCCGGAGGCAGTCTCTTGCTTTCTATCGGTATGGGAACAGAAGTGCTCATGTTCATTCTATCCGCCTTCGACACTCCCCCGAAAACATATCATTGGGAAGAAGTTTTTCCCGTACTAAATAGTAAAAACCCCGAAGACCGGCCCGAATTTTCAGGAGGGAAAGGAACCGTCATTATCGGTGGAAACGGCAAAGGTGGAGGTAGTAACGGAGGGAACTATTCCGATATCACCCCGTCCGATGCCAAAAGAGCTGTGGGAATACCCGAAGGCCTCAATTTAAGCGACGCCGACACGCAAAGCCTCACCGATAGTATTCAAAAAATGTCAGCTGCCGCCGATCAACTCTCGCGTATGGCAGAACTGACAGACGCAACCCAACAATACCTCACCCAACTCTCCGGTATAGCCGAACAAATGGAACAATTAAGAAGTGCGACCGAAAGCCTCACCGCCGTATCGAACACCCTCTTGCAATCCTACCGCAACATCACGGAAAACTCCGAAGGAATATCCGACACCTCGCAAGGATATGTTTCGGGTATGGAAACGCTCAACCGTAACATCAGTGGGCTGAACACCATCTATGAGATACAGTTGAAGAGCATCAGTTCGCAACTCGATAATATAGACCGTGTAAACAACGGGCTGAAAAACATTCGCGACATGTACGAACGCTCCGCTTCCGATAGCTCCCGTTATTGCGAAGCAACCGAAAAAATGACACAGTATATACAGCAACTCAATTCGGTTTACGAAAAGATGATCACGGCAATGACCATCAACATGTACAGACCCATGGGAGGAGCTCCCGTGGAAATGCCCGAAAAACAGAAAGACGACACCGAACAAAAATAACACATGGCATCGAATAACAACAGACTTACACCCCGGCAGAAGATGATAAACCTCATGTATATCGTCCTCACTGCCATGCTGGCCCTCAACGTGTCGTCCGATGTGCTCAACGGATTCAAGCAAGTTGAAGACGGATTGGAAAGGTCTACTTCGAATGCTTCGCTGCAAAACGATGCCCTCTACCAAAAACTGGCCGACTTCAACAGTCAGAATCCCGAAAAAGGAGGACCGTGGTACAAAAAATCGCTGGAAGTAAAAAAACAGACCGCCCTCTTGTACGACTACATCGACTCCCTGAAAAACGTAATCGTCAAGAAAGCCGACGGTAAAGACGGCGATGTAAATAATATCGAACATCAGGACGACCTCGAAGCAGCATCATACATCATGTTGTCCCCCGCCCAGAAGCAAGGAATGAAATTGAGAAAGGGAATAGACGACTACCGCAATCTCATCGGCAGTCTCATGACCGACTCCATCAAAAGAGCAGCGATCGAAAACTACCTTTCGACCACCATTCACTCGGGTAACAGAACCCAAGCCCCCTCCATGTGGGAAACGACGCTGTTCGAAAATATGCCGGTAATCGCCGCCGTAACCATTCTGACGAAAATACAGAGCGACGTGCGGTATGCCGAAAGCGAAGCGCTGCACACCCTCATCAATAACATCGACGAAGGAGACGTACGTGTCAATCAGCTGAACGCGTTCGTTATTCCCAATTCGAAAAACATTATGAGAGGCGGGAAATATAGTGCCAACATCGTTCTGGCAGCCATCGATACGACCCAGCGACCAGCCATATACATCAACGGGAAACAACTCCCTCCCGAAAATAACGGTTTATATGAATTCGTCTGTGGAAGCACCGGCATATTCGATTTTCAAGGCTATCTCGAAGTTCCGCGCGGCGACGGCTCCATGACCCGTCACGAATTCTCTTCGTCCTACACCGTAGTAGAGCCGAGTGCGACCATATCGGCGACCTTGATGAACGTTCTGTATGCAGGTATCGGTAACCCCATCAGCATATCGGTTCCCGGCATCCCCAATCACGCCATTCAAGCTACGATGACGAACGGCACTCTCACTCGTCAAGGTGACAACTGGATAGCCAAACCGGCGAAAGTAGGACAAGACGCGGTAATAACCGTAACTGCCACAATGGACGGGCGGGCGCAAACAGTCGCCAACACTCAGTTCCGGGTACGGCAACTCCCCGACCCTATGCCATTCATCGCCTATAAAGATGCAAACGGTTACGAACAAAAATACAAAGGAGGGAAACCTTTCCCCAAAACACGACTGCTTTCTGCGCCCGGTATTCAAGCCGCAATCGATGACGACCTGTTGAATGTCACCTATCGGGTACTGCGATTCGAAACGGTCTTTTTCGACTCTATGGGAAATGCGATTCCCGAAGTTTCCGACGGAGCCAATTTCTCTCAACGACAGAAAGATTCGTTCCGCAGACTATCGAGAGGAAAACGGTTCTATATATCGAGAGTCCGCGCCGTCGGCCCCGATGGTATAGAACGCGATCTGTCACCTATCGAAGTAATTGTAAACTAAGGCCAATATGAAATATAATTCAGCAAATATGAATACCCTGATAAAAAGCTGTTTGACCCTCTGCCTGCTATGGTCGGCAATAGGGAGTCATGCACAAGTAATCAAAAAAAGCGATACCGACGACTCGAAAAAGACAAACAACCAACTCAGCGTCCGGGCTCAATCGCTTTATGACACTCAGGATGCATCGGATGCCGACATTCCGTGGATGAGGGTAATCTATCGGCAAATCGACTTGAACAAAGAGAAAAACATGCCGCTCTATTATCCCGAAGAGTCCACCGAAAATCAGGAGAATCTTTTCAGAATTGTCATGAAACTTTTGGCAAACAACCAGATACCGGCATACGAATACCTCGACGGACGAGAAATATTCACCGACGAATATCGCATCAAAGTAAAAGAAATGTTCGACCGCTTCCATATCCTGTATGCCCCGGCAAAAGGATACTCCGAGAAGAATCCCCGCTTCACGGTAGAGGAAAGCGATATACCCTCCAACGAGGTACTCTCCTATTATATCTTGGAAAAATGGATATTCGACCGCCGCACCTCGCAGGTAAAACCGTCCATCGAGGCCATCTGCCCGGTGCTTCACCGTACGGGCGACTTCGGAGGAGAAGCAGTCAAATACCCCATGTTCTGGGTTAAATACAACGATATACGACCCTACATCGCACGCCAATACATCTTGGCGAGCAACGAAAACAACGTACAGCAATACAACTACGACGATTACTTCCAAATGCGAATGTACGAAGGGGAAATCTACAAAACCCAAAACCTGCGGAACCAGTCGCTCATGCAAATGTATCCCAATGACTCCATTCGGAAACAAGCACAAGACAGCATAGAAAAACAACTGAAAAACTTTAATGAAAATCTATGGGTTCCCTCCCCCGAAGAAATAGCGAAAGCCAAAGAAGAGCAAGCGGCCAAAGAAGCAAAAGAAAACGGAGAAACGCTCGACAATGACAAACAAAAGAAAGAGAAAAGCCGCACCGCTCGGTCTTCACGGGCAAAAAAACAAAAAGAGGCGAAAGTAAAAAAGCAGAAACAACCGAAACAAAAAAAATCATCTGCTGCCCCCGTACGCTCCGTTCGCCGAACTCGTTAAACTATATTAAACCATAAAAGAGTTTTCTGAAATTCAGAAAACTCTTTCTTTTATATTTCTCAAACTCTTAATATTAATTTGAGCGAATCGCCCATATCGGGTTGTCCGATTCAGATAAAATTTTTATCTTTGTCCGTATTGACTTTATGAAGGATACCATATGCAAATGCCTCCAAAATCTACGGATACGAATCTAAATCCGCAAACGCAGGAACATTTTCTACTTTCTTTTGAAAGGCCCGCTTCCTCTTCCGAGGATAATACATTACTCACATCTTCCGACAAACTTACGATCGTATTATGTACCCGAGGTTGTAAAACCGTGCAACTGAACTTTACAGAATATGTACTCGAACCCGGTAGTATCGCGTTCCTCTACCCCAACACGATTTGGAAACCGATAAAAACGAGCAGCGACTTTCAGGCACGTTATCTCTCGATGAGAGAACATTCGCCCAAAGAAAGAAATGCTTTTTTGGACTTGGAAACCATTTTCTCGTTAAGTACCTATATCGCCAGACACCCGCATACGTCCCTTTCAGCGAATGAGTCGATAGTGGTCGAAGGCTATTTTCGTCTGATACAAAACAGATACGAGGCCCACGTAAACTATGCGATCATACGTTCTCTTATTTCTGCTTTCATCTTGGAGTTAAACCAAATGTTTGCCATACGGGTAGAACGCAAGAAATTGAAAATATCCCGTAAAGAAGATATTCTATGGAGGTTTCTCTCCTTGCTTACCCAGCATTATAAAGAAAATCGCAGCGTCGATTTTTATGCCGATAAACTCTGTATATCGCCCAAGCATTTATCCTCGGTCATCAAGCAATTAAGTCACAAGACCGCTCACGAGATCATTTCCGACGTCGTTATTATGGCCGCCAAGCAACTCCTAAAAACCACGACGCTAAGTATCCAAGAAATTTCGGAAGAACTGAACTTTGCCAATCAATCTTTCTTCGGCAAATTTTTTAAACAAAATACCGGACAATCTCCGTCCTCATATCGAGGTGAATGACCGTCTATAATAAATAACACACTATTCACAAATAAAAACGATAAACGACATGAAGAACATTGTGCTATTTCTATCGGCCGCTTGCCTGTTATCCGCACCTATCTTCGGACAACAGCAAGAAAATCGATTTGCCGAAATTACCGACCCGCAATTACTCAGTATCAACAAGCTGCCGCCTCACGCCAGTTTCACCTCTTACATCGACGAGACATCGGCTTTGAACAAGGACAAGGCGAACGGAAGTTTCTACCTACCTTTGAACGGGATATGGAAATTCCATTATACCGAAAAATTCAAAGAAAGACCCATGAATTTCATGGAGCCCGATTTTAACACCGCCGATTGGAAAGAGATAAAAGTCCCCGGAAACTGGGAGCTGCAAGGATTCGGCGACCCCATCTACGTAAACGTAGGGTATGAATTCGTATCTCCGGGATTCGACAAATATCTCCAAGAGCCCAATCCTCCTATGGTTCCCGAAGCGTGGAACCCGACCGGTACATACCGCCGGGATTTTGCCCTCCCCGCAAACTGGAAAGGAAAAAGAATCTTTCTAAGCGCCGATGCGGTAAAAGGTGCTGCTTACTTCTATCTGAACGGTGAATTCATAGGTATGTCGAAAGCAGGGAAAGTTCCGGTACAATTCGATATAACTCCTGTCGTAAAACCCGGGGAAAATACCTTAGCCGTACAAATGCACAGATTCTCCGATGCCAATTATTTCGAGGGACAGGACTTTTGGAGGCTGACCGGATTTGAAAGAGACGTATATCTCTATGCCCAGCCGCAAAGCCGAATCGCTGATTTCGAAGTACAAACACCTCTCGACTCATCATTCAAGAACGGGGTATTCAAACTCGATGTAAAAGTACAAAACGACGAGGTTAAGGCGCGTTCCATTTCCGTTTCGTATCGACTCATCGACCACGCCGAACAAACCGTAGCCCACGGGGAAAAAGCGATAAAACTCGACAAGAACAGTTCACAATCCGTCTCTTTTGCAGAAACGATAAACGACGTAAAAGCATGGACCGCCGAGACTCCGAATCTATACACACTACTTATTTCGACTGCCGATGAAACAGGGAAAATCGAAGAATGCATTCCTTCCCGTATAGGGTTCCGCACCGTCGAAATCAAGAACAAACAACTGTTAGTCAACGGGCAACCTATCCTTGTAAAGGGGGTTAACGTACACGAGTACGACCCGCTTACCGGTCATTACATAACCGAAGAAACCATGCTCAAAGATTTCGAGCTTTGGAAAAAATACAATGTAAATACGGTTCGTACTTGTCACTATCCTCAACAAAAAAGATTTTATGAACTATGCGACGAATACGGATTCTATGTCATCGACGAAGCCAACATAGAGTCTCATGGTATGGGATATAGCTTACAAACCGGAGGAAGTCTCGGTAACAATCCTCTCTATTTACCAGCTCATTTAGACCGTCTTAAAGACATGGTAGAACGGGATAAAAACCACCCGTCTATCATCACATGGTCTCTGGGGAACGAGGCGGGGAACGGTTACTGTTTTTATGAAACTTATTTGTGGCTGAAACAACGGGATCCGTCTCGTCCGGTTCAATACGAACGTGCCGAACATGAATGGAATACGGATATCGTTTGCCCCATGTATATTTCCCCGAAAGGAATCGAAGCATATGCTCTTAACCCCAAATCGCATCGGCCTCTTATCCTCTGTGAATATGCCCACGCTATGGGGAACAGTTTGGGAAACTTCCAAGATTATTGGGATATCATCGAAAAATACGATCTTCTTCAAGGCGGCTGTATATGGGACTGGGTAGATCAAGGACTCGAAAAGACAAATGAAAAAGGCGAAAAATTCTGGGCTTACGGCGGTGATTACGGAGATACCGGAACTCCCTCCGATGGAGATTTCTGCATCAATGGTATCGTATATCCCGACCGGAAAATAAAACCACAGACCATTGAAATGGGCAAGGTTTATCAAAATATCAAATTCAAAAACTTCGACCGAACGAAAGGAACGATCGAAGTTCAAAACGAATTTTTCTTCACAGACCTCGACAAATACGATTTCGCTTATGCGGTAAAAGGGAATGGGAAAGTATTGAAAACCGGGAAATTCACCGTCTCGTTGCGTCCGCGTCAGAAATGTACGGTTACATTGAACGGGCTGCCGAATATGGATAAAGAAACCGTAGACTATCAAATCGAATTCGAGGCCAGACAGAAAAAAGCGGAACCTTTCCTTCCGCAAGGTTATGTCGTAGCACGCGAACAAATCTCGGTCAAACCGGCCGTCAAGCCAGTTGCAAAACCCGATCAAGGAGTCGTCTCACAAACCGATAATGGTGACGAGACGATTTTCTCCGGCAAGAATTTCAGCGTTACATTCGACAAAAACAGCGGCTTGATCACCTCGTACCGGTATAAAGGAACCGAATATATCCTCGACGGATTCGGACTCCGCCCCGCTTTTTGGAGAGCTCCGTTAGACAACGACTACGGCTATAACTCACCCAAGCTATTGGGTAAATGGAAAGAAGCCTCCCAACAGCCCCCTGTCGCCCGTTCATTCTCCATCGATAAAAAAGAGAACGATAACGTTCGTGTCGTTTGCCGATACCTTTACCCGCAAACCCGGTCGGAATGGGAAATCTCCTATACGATATTCGGTAACGGGGTTATCAAAGTAGACAACACGTTCGAGGTATCCGATCCCCAAGCGCCCATGATTCCCCGCGTAGGATTGCGTATGCAGTTACCCGACTCATTCACCCGGTTGGAATACTATGGCCGAGGACCGTGGGAAAACTACATAGACCGCCGTACCAGTTGTTTTATCGGGCGATACGAAGCCAACATAGCCGACCTTTACGAGCCGTATGTACGTCCGCAAGAAAATAACCATCGCACCGATGTGAGCTGGTTTGCTCTTACAGGCAAAAAGAACGCTTTGCTAATCGTCACCGACAGCTTGTTGGAATTCAATGTTTCGAACTATCCCCTCGAATCGTTCGATAGCGGAGACCATCGTGACGACGGTCGTCAGCGTCCCGAAAATCCCGGGCAACGTCACAACTGCGATCCCAAGCCGGCCGAACTGGTCGACCTATTCATCGATTACCGTATGATGGGACTCGGCGGAGACGATTCTTGGGGCGCTCAGCCTCATGAGGAATACCAAATCAATTTAGCTCCCGGAAAAATTTCTTACGGATTCAGCTTAATTCCTTTGGATAAAAACGCTAACTTTGAGAAAGCCATCAAACAATACTAAAATTGCCGAATATATCCCGGAATGACTTCCGGGATATATTTATAAATAAACATTTTATGAGTCGATTACCCAAACTGTCTTTACTCGTTTCGCTCCTGTTTCTCTCCTCTTGCAGTTTATTCAAAGAACTATCTTCCGACGATGTTACCCGAATTACATCGGAATATTTCGACGAAAACCACGACATGGTATTTTATTCGACCTTATCGCTTCTACAAGCCGAGCAGTTCACTATCGTGCAAGCCGACAAAGAGAGCGGAATCATACGAGGTACACGACACATCGAGCGGGACGATGTAGAAAGGAATTTAAAAACCTTCGGTACAGCTACCGAAAGGGAATCGACCGAAGCCGTATTCCTCATTCTACCGCTTTCCGACAAACGTACGGAGGTAAAGCTCTCTCTTTACCGGAACGAACTGACCGTTACCCGCAAAAACGAAGTCAATCAAAAGCAAACCTCCCATACCATGCTTTTGAAGGAATCGACCTACGACAAATGGCTGAACAAATTAAAAGCCGAAGTGAAAAGAAGAAAAAAGCTCGTTTAATCGCCCACCGAGAGTCTCTTGTTTTTCAAACGGCATTCACGATAGCCTATCGATGTCTTTGGTGGCTATCTCTTTCGACGAACTTTTTTAGAAGATTGTTTTTTCAGCTTGACAATGGGATCGACCGCCCGATGCGAAACATGATTTATCGTCGAAAGGTCTGAACACTCCTGATTGTTTCGCAAAAGAGAAGCAGGTGCGACAAGCGGGACTTGCGACTGCTCACGGTCTTCTATATCCGGCAATTCGCACTCCTCCCTGTCCATATCGATGTCCGCCACCCGATTCGCCTCTTTCGGAGAGTCCGACTCCGACACAGCAACTTCGGGCATAGCCTCTTTTTGATTCGCAAACAACTCCTCGAACTTCTTTTCATATTTGCGGGCATAGCGTTCGAGCGTGTTGATACAAGTCATGACACTCTTCACTTCGTCACGATCGTTTATCACATCTAAACCGAGCAACCGTTCGTAGTACCGGAACAATACTTCACACCTCAACATCTCAATCTCCATACGGCGCATCGACAGCTGTTCCACCATTTTTTGTTCTTGTGTTTCCATTGTTTTTTCGACAAAGTAAAAACAAGTCACACACTCATTTATGGCATGATGATACAAAAACAAAATAGAAAAACCGGTTAAAATATTGCAAAATTTATTTTTTTATTTATCTTGCAAACGTTAATCTATAAACCATAAAACCATGAAAACAAACAGCCGAAAGCATTCAATATATTATAAGAATATCGGAGGATATTTATCCTTAGCATGGGCTGTTTAGGATTAACCGAATAGACACTAAGGCCATTCATAAGCTATCGACTAAAATTACTATTAACAAGAGTTCATATCAGCAACATATGTTCGAATTAAATAAATACGAAAAACAAGTGGAAACTAATATCTCTATTTGTTTCATCTTGATGCTCATGAGCGATTTGGGTACAGCAGTAGCATGGGTAGGACTGGCAGCCTGTGTGATACTGTTCGGCCAATTGGTCTATTATCCCTTTCGGTGCAAGAAAAAAGACGAATATTTATTTGTGCCGTGGTGGATTCTTTATCTGCTTTATTGGTGTATATTTACTTATTGGACTGTTCATAATTTAGTTGCCGCATCATGAAAAAGAAAAGCAAATCGGTTATCCGCTTGAAATACATCGAGCTAATCGCGTTCATGGAAACATGGCTTGCGGGGCTTTGTTTCGTTGTAGGCATCAAGTGGCTCATCGGGCTGTCGATAGCCTTGTTTGCCATACCGCTGTGGGGGCTAATCTCCCATCGACGTTGGTGCAGAGCTCACAACGAACCGTATGCCAACTGGGAGTTCTTCTACACCGTTATCGCTTGGATCGTATATATATTTATAACGCTTGTCATCTATTTCCATTTCTTTACGTGAAGTTACACAAAGTACTCCGTAATGCTACGGGACACGGCAGGGGAGTGGTTGCTGCCCAATATGCTCCGCTTACCACGGTTTTCAACCCCTCCGTCACTGCGTGACACCTCCCCTATATTTTGCATAGCAAAACACCCCGCAATGCTACGGGGCACGGCAAGGGAGGTGGAGAATAGTTCAGGCTTGCTGCATAGCCGATATTTTAATCGACAGAAAAGAAATAAAAAAGAGAGGGTACATCGAAACGATGTACCCTCTCTTTATAGAGCGGAAGACGAGGCTCAAACTCGCGACCCTCAGCTTGGAAGGCTGATGCTCTA